>CDZQ01000488.1_pt1 | contig 141267 bp, 147 predicted proteins | sample 554831 | NCBI WGS metagenome assembly CDZQ01 (sample SAMEA3182112, study PRJEB8094) | gut metagenome | biome: human; feature: gut; material: Stool; isolation source: human stools | place: Canada | collected 2013-05-06 | reverse complement strand
ATCAATGTACTGCTCCCACACGGACAAGTCTTTTCTTGTACCAGACACAATGGAGTTCGTAGCAATCACGAAGGACTTGCCACAATCCTTACATACATATCGCTGTGTGCCATCTTTACGATGACCATTGCGAACCACATGGATACAGCCACAAAGAGGGCATACACGACCATTTGCAAAGCGTTCCTTTGCTACGAAATCTTCAATATTCAAAGACTTTACAAAGGCAGGACTTAAAAGCATTGTTTTAAGGCTTTCCTGCTCTGCGACAGTCAACTTACCGATAATATCTAATGCGTCTTTGATAGTAGGCATATCCAATTACCTCCTTCGGTGGTACTGTTTCTTACTATTATTATACGCTATTTCTCGTCAAAAATCAACCATTTGTTGTGACAGAGCCATTCATTATAACTACTCCTTAATATTGTAAATTCACTAATATAAGGCGCAATTATTGACAACAATTAAATACTTTTAACTCGATACAATCTGTTGCCGTCTAATTGCACCGAGCAAATACCTCGAAAATATAACATAATTATCTGCCTCTCCACTAACAAAATAACACAAACGAAATTTAAAAGCAATCGATTTCAAAACTGCCTACAATTGAGCATTTGAAAGTTATTGAAAAATGCAGGATTTACTAATTAAATAATTTATGCTAATATAAAATTGAGTTAATTTATGCTGAAAACATAATATTGCAGATAGTAAACCTATTATTCTGTAATTAAATAGTTGCATCCATTTTGACAATTTCTTTGCTAAGCTAAGAAATTTTTAGGCAAGGAGTTATGAAATAACAATTCTAAATATAAAATATCTGATACAAGTGAACATTACAAATTATATGAGATAGTTTTAGACATTTAGAAAAATGGAGGTTCTTTTAAATGAAAAAATTTATATGCATATCTTTAATTATGATATTTACTTTTGCTCTTACCGCTTGTAATGCCAATGTGGTTCAAATTGAAGACTACAAATGGAAAATGAGAACAGTTATGAGCAATGATATTGAAGATGCTCAATATCAGGACGAACTTGTTATAGCCGTAGGTGAAGCCGACGAGTTATATCCTGACGCCGAAGTTGTGGATTTAACATTGATCGCCAAAGATGGCGAAATTACTATAACGGATACCACAAACGGAAAGACATATAACGGAACTTATGAGGTGCAGAAGAAAACATCAAAGGGAACAGATTATGAGATTATTATTGACGAAGTGACTGGTTATGCCACCTTATCCCCAACAGAATATTATGATGGTTCAGAAGAGCCAACTTTGCCAATCAGTATAGGTGACTATTCTATATATTTCATTCCGAAAAATTAAATTCCAGTTTACAAAGGAGATTATTTATGAAGAAGTATGAATATATGACAGTTGATTTAAGCGCAGAGCCATCGTTTAATGTTCATATTAAGTTGGAACGATATATTGAGAAACTCAATGAATACGGGAAACAAGGATGGCGTTTGATTTCCGGAACTGATGACTGGAAATATTCCATCTTTGAGCGTGAAATTGATGATGTAGAATAACAGACAGGAAGCGTGTAACCTATGAAAGATTTGATAGGATATTGCGGGCTGGATTGCGAAAAATGCGACGCATACATTGCTACTATAAATGATGATCAATCCTTGCGTGAGAAAACAGCAAAACTATGGTCAGAGTTAAATAACGCTCCTATTATGCCTGAACATATTAACTGCGAGGGCTGCCGTACGAATGGAGCAAAACGGTATTTTGCGAGCATATGTGCGAAATTCGGAAGTGTGCGCTAAATAAAGGTGTTTCCACTTGCGGTGACTGTTCTGAATTAGAAACCTGCCCAACTGTTGGGGCGATTCTCGAAAATAATCCAGCCGCTTTGGAGAATTTGAAAGGATAAAATATATAGAACAATAAATTGGAAATTGTTGAATTAGAATTCGGAAGGAGCGTTGTATATGGATTTCCCTTTTTATGATGCACCCAATACAGCCACGATAATCTGTTGCCATATTATAGATGATGGAAAACCTATTTTATATGTATCACATGATGAAGATGATGGAATATGGCAATTTTTGTGTGGTTCAACACATGATTCAGATGAAGTAAGACTGGTATCTCTAAAAGAAGCGTTCGATTTAGACAATTCTATTGGTGTTCTTAATGATATGCAATGTGGTTACTATGCGGAAAGAAAAACGCAAAATGATAGTTGGATTGTAAAAAAAACGATAAAATCCTAAAAGGAGATAGAATAATGAAGAAAATATTTTTAGGTATCATATTGTTTGTCGGTATAGGAGTACTATCTGGCTGTATGGTAACAGAGGATTATGACGAATATGAGAGAAAACAATTTCAAAGTACAGACGAAATTTTTGAAATAATTGCAAAAGATAGTAGCACCAATTACTCACTACAAGTATCAGATAGTGAAGAATTACTTGTTGAATATTCTGATTCAACTGATGAATCGTGGTATGATATTGATGTTACAGATGGAATTTTAAAAATAGAAAAAACACAAGGAACCGTTGACGTTGAAGAAAATACTGTTATTATCACGCTTCCTAAAAAAGAATATCAAAGTATTGAACTTGAAACCAGTAACGGAGATATTGTCTTTGAAAATGTTCTTTCTGAGAAATATAAATGCTCTGTAGATAATGGCGATATTACAGGAACTTTAAATGGAAACGAAAAGGATTATCTAATCGTAGTTAAGGCTAAAAATGGAGATAGCAACATAAAGAATAATGTGATTGAAAGTTCCAAAATCATAGAATTTAATGTCGAAAATGGTAATGTGAATGTGAAATTTTCTAAATAATGTTAAATTACAATTTATATTAGAGTTAAACCAAACAATAAATTCCAATTTACTGAGTAGATAAGCTCTTTTAATTTGATGTGGAGTTGAACAATATGAAAAAATTGATAGCATTAGTTTTAACTTTGATCTATGTATCAGGATTAGTGGGCTGTAACAATAGAAGTATGAACTACATTATAGAAAATGAACCAAGTGTTACCGGAATAGTGGAAAAAGTTCACGATAATTCCATAATCATTAATTTAGAAACAGAAAGTTATCCAAGCGGCACAAGTTGTGAAGTTTCTTTGGATGTGGAGAATAAAGACAGTTATACGAGTGTATCTGTAGGTGATGAGGTTGTTGTGTATTACAATGGTGAAATCTCAGAGAGTTATCCGTTGCAAATAAATACTGTATATGCGATTACATTAAAAACTCCTGCAGACTATGAAACAGAGTAAACCTGAATTTGTAAGTCTATATAACAGGAGGGGAATATGGACTGCATAATAAGAAAAATGCAAAAAGACGAATATTGCCTATTAAGTGACTTTTTATACGAAGCAATTTATATTCCGGATGGTACGGCTGCACCGCCTAAATCGGTGATAGCTTGTCCCGAACTGCAAGTATATATTGCAGACTTCGGAAACAGCAAACACGATAAGGCTCTGGTTGCAGAAGTTGGCGGGAATATTGTAGGAGCAATATGGGCAAGAATTATGAACGATTACGGACATATTGATGAGAATACACCTTCTCTTGCAATGTCTGTACTTAAAGTGTACAGAGGTATGGGAATCGGGACTTCATTGCTCACGCAAATGCTGTCAGCAGAAAAAGCCGCCGGTTATGCAAAGCTTTCTTTATCTGTTCAAAAGAACAATTATGCAGTGAAGCTATATCGAAAAGCGGGCTTTAATACGGTTGACGAAAACAACGAGGAATACATTATGGTAATCGACCTAAATAAAATCAATTAAGAATTTGGAGGTTATAATGCCTAAAGAAGTAGAACCTAAAGATACTACACGAGCTACGGCGTATGAGCTTTGGATGAAAGCACCCAATCCAATGGTGACTTTTTTTAAGACTTTTGATGTTACTAATCTGATAAAGGTTAGTAGAAAAAGAAATCTGAAATTTAATATGCTGCTTGATTATTGTATCGGCAGAGCCGCCGCAGAGGTAATGGAGTTTTACATACTTCCGGTCGGCGATAAACTCATACAGTATGACACCATAGCGGTCAATACCATTGTAAAAAATAAAGAGGGAGAAGTCAGCTCCTGCGACCTTTCCTATAAAGCCGAGCTAAGTCAATTCAACGAGGAGTATCTGAAATATACAGCACAGGTAGCCGCAAGCTGTCAGGACAGGGACTTATCCGAAAGCAGTATGGTAATCGGTACATCTGCTATCATAGATACAGAAATTGACGGTGCCGTTGGCATGAACAGTGGCATTTTTAATAATCCGTTTATTATTTGGGGCAGATATAAAAAGAAATGGTTTCGGTATTATTTAACACTTTCTTTTCAGTTCCATCATACGCAGATGGACGGTGCTCACGCCGGTACTTTTTTAGCTAACCTGCAGAACGAAATTAATAATATATCGAAACGATAAATTGAAAAGTTTACTGAACTGTTTCGTATTATGTTTTGTCTGATTAAGATTAGGTACTAATGTATAAAAAAATATTTGGAGCAGCTGGACTTTCAAACTTCTTTGTGGTATATGTGTGTACTGCAAAGGAGTTGATTTTATGTCAATACTTGAAGAGTTATGGTTTGGGAACATGAATCCAAGTGAGGATAAAGAAGTATCTGATGAAGAAAAGGAATTGGTTAAACTGATGGCTAGGCATCAGGAGTACATGCAATCAAAACTTAAGAATAAAGAACTTGATGAGTACAAGAAATATGTTGAATGTGTTGACGAGTACACTTCCCTGGTTGAATGTCAAGCGTTTGAAATCGGATTTAAGTTAGCGGTTAGGTTAATGAACGAATAAGAATTTCAATTTAATATTACTTGCATATGAATAGCAGCTTCTCTTAATTGAGAAACTGCTATTTTTTGTTTTCAAAACAGTTGTGCAAAGTGCTGAAAATAAAAAAGATGTATCTTTGGAAGATACATAATTAATGGATAAAAAGTGTTGGTTTGTGTCAATAAGGTTTTATGAGTTGTAGTGGATAAATCAGTAAATTGATTTATCCACTACATATTGTTTGTGCAGGTTGATGAGTAATACCTTAAATGTATCTTCTGAAGATGCACGGAAGGTTAAAAAATCTGTTATCTTTTTTGTGATAAAAAAATTTGGCTCAAAAGAGCAAAAAGTGTGCAAGTATAAGTGAGAAGATATTTTATCAAAATGGCTCAAAAGCGTTTCCTTAACGGCTAAATATATGGAGGGGTATGTAAATATTTTGTAAATAAGTTTTTTAAAATCCTCATATTTTGCCGTTTTCGAGGCTATATAGTGAAAGGTTTTTTAAAAAAAGTTTGGCTCAAAAGGCTTAAAAAGTGTGCAAGGGTAAGTGAGGAGGTGATTTTATGAATAAACAAAAAGGAAATTTCTTTCTTCTGTCTAATAAAATTTTTGATGAAGGCTTAACACCTATGGAGTTTGTGGTGTACAGCTTTCTTACAAGCAGAGGTGATGCGAAAGGAATGAGTTATTATTCCGTTCCCAACATTGCAAAGTACTGCGGTATGTGTGAGAATTCCTGCCGTAAAGCGATTCGAAGTCTTTCTGAAAAAGGCTTGATAAATGTTTCGGAAAGATACTTTGATAACGCAAGACAGAGCAATCTTTACACGGTACTCAAATTATGAACCGCACCCGGTTCAGCAAATGCTGACGAACAATCTGAAAGGTTTTGAGCAAAAGCAAGTAACAAATCGGAATACATATAAAAATCGGTTTGTTGGCGTTTGTGGCGGTAATTTAAAAGAATCATGAATAAAGGTGCTTTTCACCGCACTACAACAGTCAGCAACGCTGACTGTTAGGCGAGTTTCGTCTTTGTATTACGCTACGGCGCAAAACAAAGACATTTGGGCTAAGCCCAAACCCCTACTTACCTTTTCTTTGCGAAAAGAAAAGAGTAAGCCAAAAGAAACGAATTTTAAATACTGAAAGGAGATACTTTGAAAGAGGATAACAGAACAGAAATTTTAAATTTCAGGGTAACAAAAACAGAAAAAGAATTGATAGAGATGTATGCAAGCACCAAGTATAAAAGCATTGCACCTTATCTTCATGACTGTGCTTTACACAAAGAAATCAAAATCATTCACGGCATTGAAGGCGTTGAATATGAGTTAAGACGAATAGGAAACAATCTTAATCAGCTCACAAGAGCAGTCAATTCAGGAATGTGTAACGCTGTTGATTTAAAAGAAATGCGTCAGGAGGTGGCAAAAGTATGGCAATTATTAAGTTCACTTCAGGGAAAATAAATCCGAGAACTGTCATCAATTATGTATGCAACAAAGAAAAAACCACTGATAAACTTATCAGCGGTAAAGACTGTATGCCTGAAAGCTGCGAGTATGAATTCGCAGAAGTTAAGAAAGCGTTCGGAAAAACTGACGGCAGAACTTACTACCATATGATACAATCCTTCTCTCCTGATGACAGAATAACACCTGAGCAGGCACACGAGGTCGGAATGCAAATGGCAGAATTGTTTGAAGGTTATCAGGTGCTTGTAGTTACTCACACCAACAAAGCTCACATTCATAATCATCTTGTAATCAACAGTGTGAACTTTGAAAACGGAAAGAAGCTGACTATTTCTAATCAGGAACTTGAAAGAATCAAAAATTATTCAAACAATATTTGCTTACAAAACGGCTGGGATGTTACAGAAGCAAAGACAAGAAGAAACAGAAATCCGAAATGGAAACAGATAATTATTGAAGACGCTCTCACTGCTATGGCTGAAAGTTACAGTATGGATGAATACATTTCCAAATTAAAAGAGCTTGGCATTTATGTTTCGTACAATCCCGACTACAAGTATATGACTTACAGCGATGCAGAGGGACACAAATGCAGAGATGCAAAACTGTTTGATGAGAGGTTGCTTAAGAAAAATCTTGAACTTTATTTTGACTTAGGCGGAGCGGAAACTTTAATCGGAGATACAATTCTTGATTACGAAACGCCGAAGTCAGGCAACTGTACTGACGGACTTACGAATTTGATTACAAATTTCATCGACACGATACAGGCTGACGAAGAAGAATACGATGATACTTATTACATTCACGACAGGAAAAAGCTTGAGAAAATCGTTGAGAAAATGAGAGCAAGAGGTTCCAAAATCACAGTTGCAAAGCTTATAAAGATACTTAATTCAAAAACCGAACCAGAAGAAACTTATTATTTCGGTTGGTAATTTAGGAGGTTTACATATGAACACAGACAAAATGATAGAAACAGGATGCATTCCGTTAAATGAAAACGGCTCATTTGTTTACGGTTACAAAGACAGAAATATAAACTACTGTGTGGTCAGCCGTTACAAAAATATCGGAAGTATAGGAAACTGTCTTGCACATATTATGAAAGATGACTTGTCAAATATTGCTCAAAAGTCAGAGGAAAGTTTATCACCTTTGGATATGGATAAGTAAATGAGATAAGAGTATTGTGTTGTGCTGAAAGGAAGTGTAATTATGATTGAAAAAGAAAAAGAATACAGAGCAGCTCTATACTGCCGCTTGTCTTCTGATGATGCTTATCTCGGTGAAAGCGGAAGTATAAAAACTCAGCGTGCTTTGCTGACGCAATACTGTAAAGAAAACAATATTCCTGTATATGATGTTTACACTGATGATGGCTTCAGCGGAACAAATATTGAAAGACCTGCATTCAAAAGAATGCTCAATGACCTTGAAAGCCACAAAGCAAATCTTGTAATAGTTAAAGATTGTTGTGCGATAATGGGACTAAATCAGAAAGACCTTGAAAATCAAGGGATTCTGGCTTAGTCCCTTCTTTTTTGACCTGAAAGAGGAACAATCGCACTACAATCGGCGCACCGGATCAAAACCGGCTTGCGGTGGCTATGGAGGTACACTGCATAAGCCCTTTCCGTTGCGCTGCCCACAACGAAAGGAGTCCATCATGAAACAGGGAACTTTGGTTTATGACCACGCAACGGATCGATACGACATTCGCTTTGACCTTGACTGCTACTACGGCGGTCTGCACTGCGGGGAATGCTTCGATGTCATGGTCGGGGGCAAGTGGAAACCCACCCGGATCGAGATGGCTGCGGACTGGTATCTCGTCGGCATTCGCACGGACGATTTGCAGGGATTGAGGGTGAGGATGTGAAGACTTTTCTCAAGGAAGTTCTGCTTCCTCTGCTGATTGTCCTTTGTCTTGCCGCATTCTTCAAGTCGGTCTATATGGTGGACGGCGTATGTGACTACTTCCTGATGTGGCTCTGTGTCGGCTTCCCATTCGGCATCCGCAGGATGTGTCTCTGGCTTGTCCCCTTCGGTTACGGCATATCCGGCACAGTAGGAATCTTCGCACTCAACATCATCATCGGCGGTTTATCGGAGGACTCGCCCTGATTGTCGGGCTGCTACTCGGCATCATCCATACCATCCGAGACATCATTTGAATATCTGAAAAGCTAAGAGGGTTTGTTTCATTCTCCAATTCGGAGCATGAAGCAAACCCTCTTTTTTTGTTGCCCGAAAGCTGGAACAATCTGCCCCTTGCAGATGACGGCGGTGCGGTGAGGAAAGGAGAGAAAACAAAATGAGCTACATGACAGCCGGTAAGCTGCAAGCCTTTGAAGCCCTCATGAAGGAGGTACCCGGCCACAACCACTATGACAGCGGATGCGACGGGATCTGCCCGGAATTCCGGTCGTGCTGCTTCCATCGTCCCTACTGGAAATATCAAACCTGTGTCTTCGAGGAATGTCCCTATTCCCCGGTGAAGCTGTCAACGCTGCGCTGTCAGCCGGTGATGGCAGGGGAGGGATAACCGCATGGCAGTCTATCGCGTCAACAAAAACCGTGGCTACACGGTCATGGCAAATTACCATCTCAGGGATAAAACCCTGTCCCTCAAGGCCGTGGGGCTACTCTCCAAAATGCTGTCCTTCAACGATGGCTGGCAGTTCTCAACGAAAGGTCTTTCGGCGATCTGCAAGGAAGGCCCCGATGCTGTTCTGGCAGCTCTCAGGGAGCTTGAGGACGCAGGGTATCTCGTCCGTCATCAGTCACGGGATGAAAAAGGCCGGATGAGCAGCATGGTTTTCGATATATACGAGAAGCCGCAGACGGGTTTGCCGGACACGGAAAAACCGCATACGGAAAAGGCGGACACGGATAATCCGTTCACGGGAAAACCGTGTACGGAAAATCCCGCACAATTAAATACTAATCAAGTAATTACCAACGAAAGAAATAACTCTCTGAGAAACTATCAATCTATCAATCTTGATGGGATGGACAGGATGAATGAACGGGAGCAATACAGGGAATTGATCCGGGATAACCTTGAGATCGACATCCGCTCTCAGGATAGGCACTATGACCTTGACCGGGTAAATGAAATTGTCGAGATCATGCTGGATGCTGTTTGCTCCACAAGACCCACCATCCGTATCAACGGAGAAGATATGCCGCAGCCGGTGGTTAAGTCACGCTTCCTCAAGCTGGACAGCGGCCACATCGACTATGTGCTCCAAGCGATGAACGATTGCCCTTCCGACATTCGGAACATCCGGGCATATCTGCTTACGGCGTTGTATAACGCTTCACTGACCATAGACAACTACTATTCAGCCCGCGTGAACTACGATTTTCACGGAAAAGGCTGATGCGTAAGCATTCTCAATCAACTTCAAGGGGGTGAGATGAAAACATGATCCACATTTTACACGGTGTCCCGCCTTAGTGACGGGATTGCCCCGCAAATCTCAGAAAGGAGGTCCCCATGCAGGATGAAGTAAATACCAAAGTCGTTGCGATTGCCATTAAGGGCGGCAGGATCACTGCGGAAGTGCTGAAAAAAGCGCTCGCCAAATTCATTGAGGAAATTGAAAAGGCCGAAAAGCAAGCCTCTCAGCCCAAGACCTACCGGGGCAAGCAGTCCATCAAGCACCTTGTTGAGCAGAACGCCGCAATCAGCAACATTGAAGTGACCGACGGAAACATCAAGTCTTTCGAGCGCACAGCGAACAAGTATGGGATCGACTACGCGCTCAAGAAGGACACCTCTGAGCAGCCGCCGCGTTATCTCGTCTTCTTCAAAGGACGGGATGTGGATGTGATGACTCAGGCTTTCAAGGAGTTTTCCGCCAAGACGGTCAAGCAGAAAGAAAAGCAATCCCTCAAGCAGAAGCTCTCCCGCAGCAGGGAGCAGTCCAAAGCCCAGCACAAGGAGAAGGTCAAGGTCAAGACGAAGGATCGGGGCGTTGAGCTATGAGAAAGAAACTCGACATCAAAAAGCTCGTCCTTCTCAATCTTCCGTATGTGTTCGCCTTCTACTTTGTGGGTAAGCTGGCGGCAGTCTTCCGTCTGGCTCCCGGCACAGAGTTCATCGACAAACTCACCGGAGGCTTTGCCAACTTCGGAGCAGCGTTTGCCAACCCACTTCCGAGCTTCCACCCGGTAGATCTTCTCATCGGTGTGGCCGGAGGCGCGTTGCTCAAGCTGGCCGTCTACATCAAAGGAAAAAACCGCAAGAAATTCCGCCAAGGAGAAGAATACGGGTCAGCGCGTTGGGGACGACCGGAAGACATCCGACCTTACATGGATGATGACTTCTCCAACAATGTCATCCTCACCCAGACCGAGGGGCTGACCATGAACAGCCGACCGAAGCAGCCGAAGTACGCGAGGAATAAGAACATCCTTGTCATCGGTGGTTCCGGCTCGGGCAAGACCCGCTTCTTCGTGAAGCCCAACCTGATGCAGATGCACAGCTCCTATGTGGTCACTGATCCCAAGGGTACAGTGCTGGTCGAATGCGGAAAGATGCTTGAGAAAAACGGCTATATCATCAAGTCGCTGAATACGATCAACTTCCGAAAATCCATGCACTACAACCCGTTCGCCTACATCCGCAGCGAAAAGGACATCCTCAAACTGGTCAATACGATCATCGTCAACACGAAGGGAGATGGCGATAAGTCCGGGGAGGATTTCTGGGTCAAGGCAGAAAAGCTCTACTATACCGCACTCATCGGCTATATCTGGTACGAAGCGCCGGAACACGAGAAAAACTTCACTACCTTGCTCGAATTGATCAACGCTTCGGAGGCCAGAGAGGATGACGAGACTTTCAAAAATCCCGTTGACCTCATGTTCGATGAGCTGGAAGAGCGCGACCCTGACCACTTCGCGGTCAAGCAATACCGTAAATATAAGTTAGCCGCTGGCAAAACAGCCAAGTCGATCCTGATCAGCTGTGGCGCACGGCTTGCCCCGTTTGACATCGCGGAGCTGCGGGAGCTGATGAGTTACGACGAGATGGAGCTGGATTGTATCGGCGACCGCAAGACGGCGCTGTTCGTCATTATCTCTGATACCGACGATACCTTCAACTTTGTCGTGGCGATTATGTACTCCCAGCTTTTTAACTTGCTCTGCGACAAGGCGGATGATGTCTACAATGGGCGGCTTCCCGTCCATGTCCGCTGCTTGCTCGACGAGTTCGCGAACATCGGTCAAATTCCGAAGTTCGATAAGCTGATTGCCACCATCCGAAGCCGGGAAATCTCAGCGTCCATCATCTTGCAGTCCCAGAGTCAGCTCAAGACCATCTACAAGGACGCGGCGGACACGATTGTCGGCAACTGCGACTGTACGCTCTTCCTTGGCGGTAAGGAAAAGTCCACTTTGAAGGAACTCAGTGAAATCCTCGGAAAGGAGACAATCGACCTATATAACACATCAGAAACCCGTTCGACCAACAACTCATACGGCCTGAACTACCAGAAGACCGGCAAGCAGCTTATGTCGGAGGACGAAATCGCTGTCATGGACGGCGGCAAATGTATTTTGCAGCTTAGAGGCGTGAGACCTTTTCTCAGTGACAAGTACGACATTACGAAGCATCCAAAATACAAAATGCTGTCCGACTACGATAAGCGCAACGCCTTTGACATCGAGAAATACCGTTCTCGCAAGCTGGTAGTCAAGCCCACCCAAACCTTCGACCTCTATGACATGGGAGAGGTTGAAGCCGATTGAAGCCCCGTCATGCACTGCGCATGGGCAATGCCCAAAGCAGAACAATGACGGGGCTTCTATTTTTTTGCCCATTTTCAATAATTCACACTCAAAAATCAAGGAGGTCACTCTATGGAATTTATCAATCAGGCGGTTACGGTCCTTCAGACGCTCGTTGTTGCCCTCGGTGCCGGTCTGGCTGTGTGGGGTGTGGTCAACCTCATGGAGGGGTACGGCAATGACAATCCCGGTGCCAATGCTCATGTGCGGTAAAGTAACACAATAATTTGATAGGCAACCGCCCCTATTCCGTAATTTGAAAGACCGGCTATAAAAAGTTGTATCCGTATGGTATAATAAAAACAAAAAATATCAAGGTGGTAAACGCTTATGGAATTTCACGAAAAGCTGCAAGAACTTAGAAAACAAAAAAATCTAACACAAGAAGAACTTTCTGAAATACTGTTTGTTTCACGAACTGCCATTTCAAAATGGGAGTCAGGGCGTGGCTATCCAAGCATTGACTCCTTAAAAGCTATTGCAGAATTTTTCGGAGTAACAATAGATGAACTGTTATCCAATAGAGAACTGATTTGTATTGCAGAAAAAAATAGTCACCAAAAAACACAGCATATGCGTGATTTAGTATTTGGCTTGATTGATTGCTCTGTTGTAATGTTGTTTTTTATCCCTCTTTTTGGACAGCAAGGGGGCGAGATAATTCGTCAAGTGTCTTTGCTATCGTTACAGGAAACACCATTGTTCATAAAAGTTGCATATTTTGCAATCATTTTATTAACAGTTGCTTGTGGTATTGCTACGTTAGCTTTGCAAAATTATTCCAGCATTATTTGGATAAAAACAAAGACTATCTTATCTATGATATTGACTATAATTAGCGTTGTTATCTTTATTGCAAGCCTTCAACCTTATGTAGCCTTTTTTACATTTGTTTTGTTGATTATCAAGGGCGCTTTGTTGCTAAAACGCCCATGACACGAAGCGTATCAATGATGTGACGGGCAAATTCTTTCGTTTTTTTCACTCCAAAGTTAAAGTGTGATTAGGCAAGAGCCAAATACATAAAAAACAAAGGAGCAAAAAAATGAAAGAAGAAAAGAAAAAAATCCAAAACAATTTTATTGTAGCTGCCGGACTGTTGGCTTTGTTCATTCTCTACACAGTGGCAATTATGTTTGTTGATGTGCAGCCAATCGGCCCACAGGGTTCATCTGTCGGGTTTGCGGAAGTCAATCAATATTTTCATACGCTGTTTGGTGTGAATATGCTGCTATATAGTATAACAGACTGGTTGAGTATTGCTGTACTGTTTATCATGTTCGGATTTGCAATGGTAGGTCTTGTGCAACTTATTAAAAGGAAAAGTCTGTTTCGTGTAGATAGCAGTATTTTGGTATTAGGCGGTTTTTATGTGCTTGTATTTTTGGCATATCTCTTTTTTGAGTTTTTTGTTGTAAATTACAGACCTGTTTTGATTGAGGGTGTTTTGGAAGCCTCTTATCCGTCCTCTACAACAATGCTTATGATGTGCATTATGCCTACGGCTATTATGCAATTTCACCATTTGATTTCAAGCAAAAGATTAAGGAATATAGTAAATGCTTTTTGTGGTATCTATGCAAGTTTTATGGTCATTGGGCGGGTTTTATCTGGTGTGCATTGGTTTACTGATATTGTGGGTGGAATATTGCTTAGTGCAACACTTGTTATGTTGTACTATTCCACAAATCAGTTAGTAAATAGCAAAGCCAGCCGGAGCAGTCAACGGTCAAGATGAACGGGCTGCGCCCGCCGTTGACAGCCCCGCCTGTCCTTGCTGGTGGGTAGTCAAGGGGCGACAGCAGGGAGTGCTGCCGCCCCTCACTATCATCAGAGAAAGGGGGATTTTCCATGACCGAGAAAGAATACAAAGAACATATCCAGTACACCCATAACGCCTATTGCCGGATAGTCATTCGCCATGCTTCCATAGACGCTGCCCGTATGCTGTTTGCCAAGTGGAAACGAGAAATCTCCCTTGAATACTTGACCGAAGAAAAGTTTGTTCCACTAAGCACCACAGACGAGTATTTTCAAGTGCCAGACTATGGCGAAACTTATCCATTCTCCGTCCGGGGGCAGACGATACTTTTAGATAGCTGCTCCCTTGCGGTTGCTCTTGCCGAGCTGCCGGAACAAACGCAGGAGGAAATCTTTTTGTATTACTTCCAGCACTTGACGCAGAAAGAAATCGGAGAACAATGCTCATGTGCCATAAAGTAACACAAAAGCAACAGACAGCCGCCACAATTCCGTAAAGATTGATACTTGACAGTCTCCCGAAAGCTCGCTATAATAATAGACGTAAAATTTGAGTGGACTTTTCCGGATTCGGTCATCTTTTTGCCACACAACTGTCTTATGATAGTTGTGTGGCTTTTTTGTTGCCTGCATCTCGGAAATGTTGACAGAATGGAGGATGATTTTTTATGGAAAACAACTTCTTATCTCTGATCAAGACGCGCCGTAGTGTACGGGCTTACAAACCGCAACCTGTCCCTTCCGAGGCGTTGGACGCTGTACTGGAAGCCGGGACTTATGCACCTACCGGCGGAGGACGTCAATCCCCTACCATCATTGCAATCACAGACCCCAAATACCGGCAGGAAATCGCCAGGTTAAACGCAGAAGTGATGGGGAACAATACAGACCCTTATTATGGCGCGCCTGTCGTGATTTTGGTCCTGGCAGATGGCTCCGCAAACACCTTTGTAGAGGATGGAAGCTGCGTCCTTGAAAATATGATGCTCGCCGCCCATGCTCTTGGGCTGGGAACCGTATGGGTACATCGGGAACGTGAGATTTTCGACAGTGAAAGCGGTAAGGCTCTCCTGCGGGAGTGGAAGCTGCCGGAAACCTTGCGTGGCGTCGGAGCGATTGCATTGGGTTATCCAGCTAAGGAAGCCGGTCAGCCCGCAGCACGCAAACAAAACTATATTGTTCGGATTTAATAACCTGCTGTCCGGCGCAATTTTTTTGCGCCGGACAATTTATGGAGGAGGTAGAGTATGCAGACGAATAACAAAATGGCGGTCGCCCCTGTTGGCAAACTAATTTGTCAAATGTCGATACCGCCGCTGATCTCCATGTTTCTGCAATATTCCTATAATCTGATAGACAGCGCGTTTGTAGCGCGTCTGAGTGAGAATGCGTTGACGGCTGTTTCTTTGTCGTTTCCCATTATAACCCTGATGAACGCAGCGTCCATCTGGATCGGTGTCGGTGTGAATGTACTGATTGCAGGGTATCTTGGACAGAGAAAGCAGGATGAGGCAAATACAACCGTCACACATGGATTGTTACTGGCCTTTGGAATAGGTGCTTTGCTCAATCTTCTGGCATTACTGATTATGAAACCCTATTTTCGGGCGTTTACCAGTAATGAAGAAATCTATCAGTTGAGCATTGCCTATATGAGTGTATGTTCATTCATGCAAATTCCCAATATGGTGCATATTGCCATCCAGAAGATGATACAGGCCACCGGGAATATGGTTGCTCCTATGTGGTTCCAGATTGCAGGCGTGGTGGTAAATTTTGTACTCAATCCAATTCTGATTTTTGGCGTTGGCATTTTCCCTTCTATGGGAATCCGTGGCTCTGCGGTGGCTACGGTCGCGGGCTATTCATTGTCCATGATTCTGGCATTTGTCTTGCTGCTGGGCAAAAAACAGAAAGTGCGGATAAAAATCAAAGGATTTTGTTTGCAAAAGTGGCTGATCGGTCGTATTTTTGCCCTTGGACTGCCATCTTTTATTATGAACGCCCTCAGTTCGTTTATGGTGACGTTCGTCAATCTGTTTTTGGTGGCGTATTCTGATACGGCGATTGCATTCTTCGGTGCATATTTTAAGGTGCAGCAGCTGATCGTTATGACGGTAAATGGCTTAATCCAGGGTTGTTTGCCAGTCATGCGGTTTAACTACGGCGCAGGGAGCAGCGAACGGCTGCATTCCGCTTTCCGATACGGAACTGCTTTGGTCACTGGTATGATGATACTGGGGACGTTGGCTGTCATCCTTTTTCCGACGCAGATTTTGGGATTGTTTACGGCGTCGGAAGCTATGCGCTCCTTTGGAATATCCGCTATGCGGATTATGGCGGCAAGCTATCTGTTTTGCGGCCTTTCCACCATGATTTCCACCTATTTTCAGGCCACAGAAAAAGTGGGCTCAAGCATAGTGATTCAATTATGCAGGCAACTGCTTTTCCTTGTTCCATCCTTATGGTGTCTGGACAAATTGTTCCATCTGAACGGAATCTGGCTTGCATTTCCTGTTGCCGAAACCGCATCTTTGCTCGTTGCTCTCATAATGATGGCCTGGTATCACCGTAAAAAATCATAACGTATTCTGCGAAGGAGGAATTATGAACGATACTTTCATGAAAGAAAAGCCGGTATTACCGCTGATTTTATCCATGTCCCTGCCTATGGTGTTATCCATGCTGGTCAATTCCCTCTACAACATTGTGGACAGTTTTTTCGTCGCGCAGATCAGCGAGGAGGCTATGACGGCATTATCGTTGGTTTACCCGGTTCAAAATTTTATCAATGCTGCCGGAATTGGATTTGGCGTTGGGATCAATGCAGTGATCGCCTTCTATCTGGGCGCGGGGGATCATGAAAAAACGGATCAGGCCGCCACGCAGGGACTTGTGCTTGCCGTGATTCATGGCGTTGTTATGACAGTCTGCTGTATCGCCATCATGCCGGTTTTCCTGCAGATGTTCACTTCATCCGAAGCGGTCATTGAACTTGGCGTCCGCTATTCTATCGTTGCGTTCGCCTTTACGCTCATTGTTACCGTCAGCATGGCGTTTGAGAAACTGTTCCAGGCAGTAGGAAACATGAAGACAACCATGATCAGCCTGATGTGCGGGTGCATCACAAACATCGTCTTAGACCCCGTTCTGATTTTTGGCTATGGCCCATTCCCGGAAATGGGAATTGAAGGCGCTGCGCTGGCAACCGGCATCGGACAGGCTCTGACACTGGCGATTTACCTTGTAGTCTATCTTTTGCGGCCAATTCGCGTGCATATCCGCAGGCAGTACATTTTACCCAGCAAAAAGATGGTCATTAAGCTGTATTCTATCGGCATTTCCGCAACCCTGAATCTTGCACTTCCGTCTCTTTTGATTTCGGCGCTCAATGCGATTTTAGCTGCCTATTCCGAAGTGTATATTCTGGTTTTGGGGATCTATTACAAATTGCAGACCTTCATCTATCTTCCGGCGAATGGCATTGTGCAGGGGATGCGCCCCCTGATTGGCTATAACTACGGTGCAGGGGAGCACAAACGAGTCAGCCAGATTTATCAGATTGTTTTGTGCATGAGTGGTATCATTATGGTGCTTGGAACCGCGATATGTCTGCTGATCCCCGGCCAGCTGATAGGGCTGTTTACCCACACGGAAGCGACGATCCAGGCCGGGGAAACAGCCCTGCGCATCATCGGGGCCGGATTTATCGTCTCGGCGGTTTCTGTTACTTCTTCCGGCGCATTGGAGGGGCTGGGGAAAGGCACGCCCTCCTTACTGATTTCTCTTTGCCGGTATGTAGTGGTTATCATCCCGACTGCTTTTTTACTCAGCAGGCTTTTCGGAGCAGTTGGCGTCTGGAATGCGTTTTGGATCACGGAAGTGATTACTGCGATCATATCCATTTACGTTTACCGCAAGGTAATAGCAAAGCCAGCCGAGCCAGTCAACGGTCAAGATGAACGGCGCATACGCGCCGCCGTTGACAGCCCCGACCGCCTTTGCAGATAGGCAATCAAGGGGCGACAGCAAGGAGTGCTGCCGCCACACACTATTATTCAGAGAGGGGGAATTTCCATGACCGAAGATGAAGCCTACAAAGTGCATATCCAGTACACCTTTAACGCCTTTTGCAAGGTTATCATTCGTCACACCGCCATAGATAAGATTTTGAAGCTGCGCCGGAAATGGGAGCGGCAAATTTCCCTTGACTATCTGATGAATGAGAAGTTTGCCCAGCTTGTCGAGCCAGAACAGCTTGAAGAATATCTTTTTACCGCCTGCGGCCAGACCGCCGTTCTGTACCATGCGGAACTTGCCGCCGCCCTTGCCCTTTTGCCGGAGCAGGCACAGGAAGAAATTTTCCGTTACTACTTCCTGCGCCAGCCGCAGCGCGTGATCGGCGTACATATCGGCCGGACACGCAGCACAGCGGGGCGGCATATTCAGCTTGCCTTGCGGCGGCTGCGCGAGGAAATGGAGGTGTGCCGGTATGAGTAAGTTGCTCCCTTATGAAACAATCGTCAAGGCACATGAGGGCGACCCGGAAGCCGTGAACGCCGTCCTGCGCCACTACGCCGGATATATCCGCTACTGCTCCAAAGTACACGGGAAAGTCAACGCCGAGGTTGAGGAATATGTGAAGCAGCGACTAATTGACTGTCAATTCAAGTTCCGGTTTGACTATCCGCCGGACGAGCCATAAATCTGAATACCTGCCGCCTACTGGCGGCAAGCGAAAGCAGTAAGTCTTGAAAAAGATTTGCTGCTTTTTTTGTTTGACCGGTTCTGCTTTCGGCCATTTTGACCCTTTCAAGTTGGAGTAGTAAGTGAGGGAGAAATTTTTGCCCCGGCATTTGGCATTCTTGATTATTGTCCGTGTTAGAGGGCAAAGAGAAATTTTGAAAAATCCCCGTCCAACGGGTAGCTGGCAGCCTTTCAAAAGTATCTTTGGCGAAAGGAAAAAAGACCGTCCGCAGCGGGCCGGAAGCCCCGCCCTGTCCGTTCTATGTACGAAAAAACCAGACAGGGGCAGTCTGCGGAAGTTACAGAGCAAGTTTCTACCACGGTGCCAAAATCCGCAATTCTGCGGTTTTGCCCCTCGCGGGAAACTTGTTGGGGCGTGCCTTCCCCAAACCCTGCTTGTCGTCCTCGCGGACTGCATATCATTCGTTTCCGCGCAAGCACGAAAACTCATTCATTCCGTCGCTCGTCCTCTCCCCACGCAACCCGCTTCGCTGGGCTTACGCGGGGGCCCCATGAGCGCCGCCCACGAAAGGAGGTCACACTATGCGAAAGAAATACAACACGCCCCACCGCAGCCGCGTTGTGAAAACCCGGCTGTCCGAAGATGAATACGCCGACTTCACAGCGCGGCTTGCGCCCTATGGTATCAGCCAGTCCGAATTTCTCCGGCAGGCGATACGGCGCACCACCATACGCCCCATTATCCATGTGTCGGCGGTCAATGACGAGCTGCTTTCCGCTGTCGGGAAACTCACAGCCGAGTATGGCAGGATCGGCGGCAACCTCAACCAGATAGCCCGGTATCTGAACGAGTACGGCGCACCCTACAATGCGTTGTCCGGTGAGGTACGCGCCGCCATAGCCGACCTTGCCGCCCTCAAGTATGAAGTCCTGGGGAAAGTAGGTGATGCGGTTGGCAACACTCAAGCATATCAACTCTAAAAATGCCGACTACGGAGCCGCCGAACAATACTTACTCTTTGAGCATGACGAGTTTACCATGAAGCCCGTCCTTGATGAAACCGGCAGGCTTATCCCCCGCGAGGACTGCCGGCTGTCCACGCTGAACTGCGGCGGGGATGATTTTGCCGTTGCGTGTATGCGGGCAAATCTCCGCTATGAGAAAAACCAGCGGCGGGAAGATGTGAAAAGCCACCACTATATCATCAGCTTTGCCCCACGGGACGGGCCGGACAACGGCTTGACCGTAGACCGGGTGCAGGAATTGGGGGAGCAATTCTGTAAAGAGCATTTCCCCGGCCACCAGGTCCTTGTATGCACTCACCCGGACGGCCATAACCACAGCGGCAATATCCATGTGCATATCGTTATCAATTCGCTGCGGATAGAGGAAGTGCCGTTCCTGCCCTACATGGACAGGCCAGTCGACACGAAAGCCGGCTGCAAGCACCGCTGTACCGATTTGCAAAGAATATTGAAATATCTCAACACTGTTTATTTGAAAATCCAAAGTGCAGTTTATGCCGGGAGATATGAAACTTTTAAATTAATGCACATAGGCAAAGGCATTTTGGTAGTTGCTGTGTTCTTTTTGATAATAGGATTTAGTTTTAATACAAATACGCTCGTATTTTCTCCTGAAGAAACGTTTTTGAATGATTATTACGAAAAGTACGGAGGCAAACTGAGCAGCGCTGTCTATGACAGTATAGATAAAATGCAATCTGAATCACAGGCTGTTGAAAAAGAGTTTAATGTTAAAAGCAAGCAGTTTGCAGAAGGCGAGATTTCTTTTGAAGAATACGAACTTGCACTGGCAAAAAACGACGCTTATGACACTCAGCGAAAAGCGGTTGAAGTATTGAGGGAGCAGGTAGGAAGAATAGAAGTTTTAAAAGAAAAGGGGATCGAGCCTGTTTTGATAAATGAAGCTGGCTATAACAGTCTGTTTTCTCCGCTCAGTAATCAAAGCGAGCTGCTTCTTTTGCTTTGCGCTGTCATAATTATTTTTTCGTCAGCGTTTTCTATTGAAAAAGCATCAAATATGCTCTCTCTTAACCATTGCGCAAAAAACGGCAGGCAGAATTTGTATTTTAAAAAAATACTTTGTGTTATTCCAAAAACATTCGCGCTAACCCTTATATCATATTTATCTATGATACTTCAGATCAATTATTTCTATAAGATAGAATATTTAAGTGCGGATATACATAACCTGCAAATTCTGCAGAATGTTGATATTGAGGTTTCTATACTCGAATATCTGATTATCAATTTCCTGTTTGAATTTTTGTTTGTAACGGCAGCCGCGTTTATAACAGTATCTCTTTCGTCATTTATGCCGCAGATGGCAGTAATAATCATATCCGCAGGTTTGTTCGTTCTGCCGGGCGCACTTAATATGGCGGATATTGATTTTGCAAAGGAAGTATCGGCTTCTTTCATGTTTAATTTCAATTCGTTCGTTTTGGATAAGGGTTTGAGTGCATACAGCTTTGCTGTTCATTTTATTCTTATTATCGTATGCGCCGCAATGTTTTATATGAGCAACAGAAGATGGTGCTTAACCAAGGATAGGTAGAAAAATGAAAATAGAAATAAAAAATCTTTCTAAAGCCTACTCAAGCAAAAAGGCTTTAAATAATGTCAGCCTGACTTTGAATGAGGGGATTTACGGTATACTCGGCCCAAACGGTTCAGGCAAAACAACTCTAATTAATTTGCTTATAGACAATGTAAAAAGAACGTCAGGTGAAATTCTGCTTGACGGCGAAGAAATACTGTCTTTGGGCGCTGAATACAGAGATATGATAGGTTATATGCCGCAGCAGCAGGCGCTGTATAATGATTTCAGCGCGTATATGTATCTTAAATATATGTGTTCTGTAAAAGGTATCAGGCACAGTAACGAACTTATCAGCAAAATGCTGAAAAAGGTCAATCTGTATGATGTAAGAAATTCAAAAACTGGCACATTTTCAGGCGGTATGAAACAGCGGCTGATGTTTGCGCAGGCTCTTTTGAATGACCCAAAAATATTGATTTTGGACGAGCCTACGGCAGGGCTTGATCCCAAAGAACGCATCAATTTCAGAAATATGCTGGCGGAGCTTTCTCAGGATAAAATCATATTGCTGGCAACTCATATCGTTTCTGATATTGAGTGCATTGCCGATGAGGTATTGCTGCTTAAAAAAGGTGATCTGATCAAAAAAGACACCCCCGAAAATCTTATGAAAAGCGTATCTGATAAAGTGTTTGAAATAAGAGGGCAAAAGGAGGCATTGCTGTTGATGCAGCACAATGCCGGCATCGGAAATATTATCCACGACCTGAACGGTATTTCTCTGCGGATAGTAACTGATGAGCCTAAAGAAAATTATATCCCCGTTACAGCGAATATTTCTCTTGAGGATGTATATCTGTATTATTTTGAATATATGAAATAAATATCCTTATCAGTATAAATATGCTCACCCCTGTTCAGATCACCTTAAACAGCAGCATATTCAATCATCAGAGTAAAAAAAGAGGTCATCATACAGATGACCTCTTTTGATTTGATATTTATGATTAGTTGTATTGTACTGTAGTACAGCGCTCTTTTAATTTATATTCATCCGAAATTGCGGAGACTTTATCTTTTTTGTGAGATTTGTTTTCAAGTTTCACTTCGGAATAATAGTAGCCGTTCTCTTTTTTGTTCGTATAATTTCCCGAATACTTTTTCGCTATAGCTTTGATTATGCTTATTCCGTGGCCGTGATCTCCTGTTCGTATTATGCTGTTTTTTCTTTCACTAAATGAATTCCGGCATAATATCGAGAAATAATCTCTGTTTATAATCACATTAATATCAACAAGCTTTTCTGCTGAGTTGCCAGCGGCATATATTGAGTTGTCAAGCATGTTGTGCATAATTCTGCAAACCGAATAATCATCAACATAAAGCGCGCTCGTTTGCTTTACATTTATGCTGAGCTTAACATTTAATTCATCTGCAGTCTGCTGCTTGATATAAAATACAGTATTTATAGTTTCATTTGAGCATACCGGCACACCTGCAAGCTGATTCAAATTAGTTTCTGTGCTCCTGAGTATCTCAAGCGCTTTTTCGGGCTTTCCAATCTCTATAAAACCCTGAGCTGTTGATAAAAGATTTGCAAGATCGTGTTTTATTTTTCTGAATTCATTTTTTTCATCTGCAAGCATTTTAGTCTGCTGATAATCCATTTCATTTTTTAACAGCTGCTTTTCGTATCTGATTTTTTCACTTTCGGTTTTTGACTGCCTGTCCACCATAAAAATGATGAAGAAATCGGCAAGAATACAAGCTAAAGTACATATAACCAAAACAGATTCAAAGCCTCTGTGCTGAGAAATGAATTCGTAATAATATGCCCTGTTACAAGCCTGAAGCACCATTACCATAAGCATGGTGTAAATTATGTGCGTTATAGGAAAGATGAAATACAGCATATACTTTTTGCTGTAGTGCATTTCTTTACTGATTCTTGATTTTACAAATTTTATTATTAAAACATACACGAATGAAAAGGCATACATAAACAGCAGATAAAGCATATAATTAATAAGCGGTACTTCATAAGAAAGTCCCGAAAAAACTACGCTGTATCCCATCATCTGCGTTAACGCGCTGAAAAGAAGACCTGCCGAAACCCATGACAGCAGTGCGAATAATGATGAAAACACCTTTATAAAAATATTTCCTTGGCATACTATCATAAGCACAACCGTAAGGAGTATATAGAAAATCGCCATTTGCAGCATTTCAAGATCTGTGTCTATAAATTTATACGCAAGATAAGAATAAATAACTGTAAAAGAAAATACACTTGCGCCTGTTATGTAAATATTGTATCTGTCCTTAAGTATGGCATGTATTATATTGAAGCAAATAGCTGCCCTTATGATATTCATTAACAGTCCCCACGGGAAAAACGTTGTCAGCTGAATTATCATTTGTTATATGCGCTCCTTATATCTTGTGAATATAATCAGTGTATTGCCCGATTACCTGCTTATACTTTTTTACGGGAATCGGCACGGCGTCCCCCGTGCACAGAGTGAATTTGTGTGGTTCATATCCCGTAATGCAGTTCATATTTACCATAAAGCTTTTATGGCACTGCAAAAAGTATGGCGGCAGTTTTTTAGCAAAACGTGAAAGCGGCATATATATGCTTATATCCTGTGCGTCTTTCATGTGAAGTGAAATATTATTGTTAAAAGTTTCTATGTAAATAATGTTCTGCAAGTTTATGGTGTAGTTTTTATTACCGTATTTGATTATTGTAAGGTTAGGATCTTTTTTTGAAATCCTGTTAATTGCTTTTGAAATTGCGCTTACAAGAACTTCCTTTGAAAGATGGCTTTTTATTATGTAGTATATATGCTCGGTTTCTGATATAGTATAAGCTTCTTCAGGGTAAGAAGTCATATAGATTATCTGAGCATTGATGTTTTTTTGGTGTTCTGCTACCCATTCGGCGGAATTTTTGCTGTTTATCATTATGTCAAGAAACAATATGTCCATTGACACGGTAAGCGCTTTTTCCTGCAGGCTTTCAAGTTTGTCAAAATAATACAGTGAATATTCAATATTCAGTTCCTGCATACATTGCCTTATTTTGTATTCAAGAATTTCACCGTATTCAGGCGAATCGTCACATATTGCAATATTAACCATATATCGTTTCTCCTGTGTATTCACTGTTTTAATATTATACTACAAAATATATAAAATTAATTGGAGTTACACCATGCGTAAATGGTTATTCACCATTGTCTGCTTGGTTTTAATTATACCAATAGGGTAGAAAAAAACAATATTCCGTCAGAATACACAAAACATATTTTTATAAATTGTAATAGGCTTGTTTTAAAGTTGAATTATATGTTTTTTTATGCTTTAGTATGCCGGGTAAAAATAAAAAGAGGTCATCATACAGATGACCTCTTTGTGTATTATTTTATTAATTCGCGGTGAAGTTATTCCTCCGTAATGGTAAAGTTAAATCTGGCATTGTCCTCATACCAAAGCGGAAAGTTTGTGCCCCACACATTGTCCTGAAGAATATATGTTATCCCGTTTTGTTCAATGTTTTCAACCTTGTTGTCATAATGCAGGATTTTGCCCTTTCCTGGTGAAAGCAGGGGAGAGTGGCGATTTGTAAATATAAAGCTGCCGTTTTCGGTCTTCAGCCTTGAATATTGCACTGCGTGTATATTTTTGCCCCCGTTTTCAACAACGTCATATGGGTCGATCCATTCGCCTATCTTCCTGATTTCAAATTCGCCGCAGGCGGGGAAAAGGTGGAAGTATACCGCTTCCGTAAGGCGGTTGGCGTCCTTTCCGAACCAGGAAAGCTCTATGTTAAGACCGTCTTCTTCAAGTCTGTAAATTATTTGTATCAGCCTCGGAGCACCCAGATATTCACAGGCTTGCTCGGCGCATTTTAGGTTTACGGCAACCGCGTTTTCACCGCACGTAAACGCGCCGCTGAGCTTGTATGGGAATCTGCTGCTCGGGTATCTGCCGTCAACATATTTTAATAATGGACGCCCGAAGTCGGAAACAGCCCAGTGTGCGTTTTTATCCAGATCGCGGCTGTAATGACTGAGCCAAAAATTATAGTCGTCATTGTTGAATCCAATATATTCGGCTGCGCAGAAATCGTTTTGCCTTATAACCGTATTATCGCCGCAGGTCAGTTCTTCAACAGAGCCGGAAGCTCCGATTGTTAATCTCCATTTTCCGGCAGTGATGGGTTTTGAAATATCGTATCTCTCACTAAATTCATACGGCTTTTGAGGTATCAGCTTTGCGAGTGCCTCTTGTGCCCGCGCTTTTTTGCTTGCGTTAAGGCAGCATACTGCATTCCTGATATACTCTCTCTGCTCTGCCCAGCTTTTTTCAATTGCGGCATAGCTTGCTTTTTGATTGCAGCCGTAAATCCTGCCCAAAGTAATTATCATATTCTGTGGGTAGTCACGAAACGGATGGTGTATTTTTGAAGTGCCTTTTTCCCTTGCTTTTTCAAAATCTTTTTTTAGGTAGTTTTCGTAATCACCAAGATATGTTTTCATATCCATTCCGCAGGTGTGTTCAGCAATGCAAAGAAGATTATCCGTAAAACCTGTATATTCCGCAGAGTTTCTTTTCATTTCGCCGCTTTTAAGCCATTTGCGTTTAAGCGCCATAAGTTCTCTCAGTGCGGCAGATTTGAACGGGTCTGACGCCGCTCCGTGTATCCATGTATCGCCGAGTTCGCTTGTCACAACAGGAAGTTCACTGCGCTTTTCCCAAATTATATCGGCAAATTCATCAAGAGTTCCTGCCTCTGCGGTGTATCCCGGAAATTCGCTTTCTATTTTTTTAAGCTTTTTTATTATCTTTGACGGTGAGGGTGTTCCTCGGTTGTCAAGCGTGTGGTCGAAATACAGCACTTCCTCAACAAGGTCGCTTTTGAAAGCTCCGCCGTAGTCGCCCGAGTATATAACAACTACTTCGTATTCTCCGCATTTCCACAGAAAACACGGCGGCACTTTGCATAGCGCAGATGCGCCGTTAACTCCAATGTGCAATAGCTTTATGCCGTGTTTTGCAAGCAGCGGCACAAGTGCTTTTGTGTGCCCGGGTACATCCGTCATCTTTGCGGCAGTTGTTTTTCTGCCGCGTATTTTATCTATATCTTCAACAATTGAAAGACCGTAATCAAGTGTGTCGCTGTCAAGAAGCTCAGTGTGAGTTGTAAACGGCATTGCGTGCGGTACTATGTTGCCTTCCTTTATTGCTTTTTTCAGTTTTTCCCGCTGTGCACTGCCGCCGCGCATAAGTGCTTCTTTAAGTATCCATGAACCGGTAGTCCAAATAAATTTCTTTTCGCCGTTTTTGTTCAGTTTTTCCGCCAGTTCAACAGCCTGAGGGATGTAGTTTTCAATATATTTTTTCTTTATCACAGACGCAAAATCGGTAAAGCCCAGATCAAGATGCGTTTTTGATACCACTATAACTTTTTTCATATGTACTCCTTATTTGGCTTATCAATGTTATTTAGAGTTTTCACTGAAATTAATTATACTTTATTGCTTGCCAAACAATCAATCGGCAATATTGCGCAAATTTACAATAAACTTTTGTGCTATAAGACGAAACGAGGGGGCATGCCCCCTCGTTTTCCTTTTTAACTATAATAGTCGCTCAATTTCATAATATTTCCGTTTTCATCCCAGCTTGTTTTAAAAGCAGGGGTGAATGTTTCGCCTTTTTCATTTTTATATATTCCGTTCCTATCTGCTTTTATATCGTCAGCTATAACAAGCCAGCCGTTTTCGTCAATAAAACATTTGTCTGCAGGATATGTATTTGAGCGGTCGTCTATAAGGTAATAATTTTTCTTGCTGTCCTCGATTTTTTCTTCGTAATCTATCTCCGAATGATAGTGGTAAACGGTTCCGTCCTCGGAATAATATCTTACTTTTTCCGCGCTGTCATAATAGAGACCCAGTTTATCAAAATAGCCTGAATTGACCATTAATTTTTCAAAAACTCCGTATTCGCTTGTGCTGATAACCGGATTGCCGTCAAGATTTATCGAATGAAGATAAGCGTCTTTAGGATTTACCAAATAATCAAAAATATCAAAATCATTGTCAAAAACTAAAAAATTCAATTCGTCAGATCTGAAAATATAAAAATACCAGTCGTCATATATTGAATATCTGTAAAACCAGCTGTAGTTATCGGACAGTTCATCTTTGTACTGATAGAGTTCGGAATTCTTACCTGAGTAATCACAGAGTTCTGTTATTAACTGCTTATATTCCTCCTCGCTTATAACGGGTTCTATAAGTGTGGTTCCTGTTATGCTTGCTATTTCAATTGGATCAACGGTATCGTTGTTTTTCAGTATTTCTGTAATCTCATTTTCTCTTTCTCTGAAATCAAGCATCCGCTGAGTTCCTGTTTTAATATAGAAAGCGTGTGTGTCTTTAATTTCACCCGTACCATCAATGTACTTAAAATCAAAGTCGCTTTCTACAAGTTCACGGCAGCACTTTTCATAGCGGAATTCCACCGGAACAAAGCTTTTGAAGTATTCATATCTTTCTTCAGGTGTGTACTCATACGGTATGTAGCTATAAAGCTTTTCAATCATTTCCTCGTCCGATTTTAGTACGGATAAGCTAAGCGAATCATAGCCGTTGTCAAATCGTGAAGTGTTCGTTGTTAGATGTACTGAATAAACATATCTGGCGGCATAGTCTTTCTTCTTTTCCAAATCGTTTATCAGCTTTGCAATTCCTCTTTCTTTTTCACCTTCTTCATCTTCAATAGGCTCATAAAGCGAGATGCAGATATAAACAAGATTGTGAGAATATGTATAAACCTTTGTATTGTTAAAATCTATCGGCCCGAAATCATATTCGCTGCTGCTTAAAAACTGCGCAAGCTCTTCCCGGGTTGAACAGCTGCTCTCAATCTCTGTTGCAAACTTATACGCGTCATTATATTCTTCTTCAAATTCTTTTATTTGCCTGAAGGTGTTTAAACCAAAACCTGCGGCGGCTATAACTCCCGCTGTGAATATAACAAGGCAAAGCACAGTAATTATTTTGTTTATTTTGTTGTCTTTGGAATTATTGGCGAAATAGCTTTTCTTAATTCCGTATATCAGGATTGCTGTGCAAAATACGGTAAAAATTGCACCTGTAACGCACAGCAGGGTTATAAGCACGGAAGTATCTGTTTGGTATCTGGAAAAATATATTTCATTTTCGGTTATGAAATTTTTTATGTTTGTGAAATTTCCGTCAGTAAGACGATTAAGCTCATTTCCTATAAGATATTCAAAATATACTCCTCCCGCACCTGCGGCAAAAGCGCAAACAGCAGCGGCAGGATGCTTTTTTGATGAAGCATAAGCTGCATAAAGAAAAAATACTGCCGCAATGCCTATGATACCGCATATCAGCATAGACAGTGCTCCCGGGTCGCCGAAAATAAATGTGCGCTCCACATAATATAAGCCTGAAAGAACTGCAAAATAAACAAGAAGCAGTACAATGTCCGTAAACGGGTTGTATGATTTGTAAAGCTTGCCCAGCTCTTTGGCTAATTCTATTGGGTCTCCCATTTCCTCAATGCTTTTTTCTTCAGCATCTGCTTCGGAATATCCCATCTCAATATAACGCTCTTCTCTCAGCGTTATATGGTCATGCAGTTCGCAGACTATATACTGACATTTCCTTATGCTGTATATTTCAGAAGTTGCCTGCTTCAAAAATTCCTGTTCATTCATTATGCATAGTTAAGTACCTTCGATACGGAAACGCTGAATTCTTTAAATTCTTTTTCCTTTTCGGCAAGGCGCTCTGCTCCTTTCCGTGTAATATGATAGTATTTTCTTTTTCTGCCGTCTGCCTTTACCCAATAGCTTTCAACATAATGCTCTTTTTCAAGAGCGTGCAGAATGGGGTACAGCGTACCCTCTTTGAATGAAAATACGTATTCGCTTCGCACTTCAAGCTCGCGGATTATTTTATAACCGTACATATCTTCTTTTTTCAGAACTGAAAGCACCAGCATAGGTGTGCTTCCGCTGATTAGTTCCTTACTGATTTTCAAAGCAAAGCCTCCTTTACCTTTAATTTTATTTGCTGAGTATTATTTACATAGAAGCACAATACATAGAGCCTCTATGTATAAATTATCACAATACCAATATATTGTCAATTTACTTCATATAAATAGCATATATTCGTAAAAAAACATAAAAAAAGCCGCGCAAAAGCGCAGCTTTGTGATAAAAATGTGTTATTTTGTGCAAAAATAAAATTTAAAATATCAGTCGTCAAACAGCTCTGTGCTGAAATATCTTTCCCCTGTGTCGGGTAAAACAGTTACCACTGTTTTTCCTTTTCCAAGTCTGCGGGCAAGTTTTATTGCCGCCGCAACATTTGAACCGCTTGATATTCCGCACATGATGCCCTCTTCAGAAGCAAGGCGCTTTGCCGTTTTAATAGCTTCATCATCGGAAATAACACAGATATGCTCATAAATTGTGGTGTTAAGATTGTCTGGAATAAGGCCGTCGCCTATGCCCATTTGCAGATGAGTGCCCACTGAGCCGCCGCTGAGTATTGCGGCGTTTTCTGGCTCAACCGCCCAGATTTTTATTGACGGGTTCTGCTTTTTTAATACTTCGCCGATACCGCTTATAGTGCCGCCCGTACCAACGCCGCTGCAAAAGCCGTCTATATCTCCTCCAACCTGCTCCAGTATCTCCGCGGCAGTGTGGTAGATATGCGCTTTCGGGTTGTCAGGGTTTTCAAACTGCCCCGGTATGTAAACATTCGGATCCTCTGCCGCCATTCTTTTTGCGGTTTCCATGCATTCTTCTATGCATTTGCCGATGTTTCCGTCATCATGTATCAGGATAACTTCCGCTCCGTAGTTTTTAACAAGCTTTCTGCGCTCTTCGGAAACGGAGTCGGGCATGATTATCTTTATTTTGTATCCCTTTACCGCGCCTACAAGAGCAAGACCGATTCCCTGATTGCCGCTTGTGGGCTCAACAATTATAGTGTTTTCATTTATAAGCCCTTTTTCCTCGGCTTTTTTAAGCATGTTGTAAGCTGTTCTCGTTTTTATGGAGCCGCCTATGTTTACTCCCTCATATTTTACAAGTATCTGAGCCGCGTCAGGTTCGCTCAGTCTGTTCAGCCTAATCATCGGGGTGTGGCCGATTGCGTCAAGAATAGTGTTATATACCATAAATATCTCCCTTTTCAGCAGATTTTTTATTATTTTCAGATTATTATATCATTGCCGCCGCCGGTTTTCAAGAAATGATTTAACTGTGGCTTTTTTTATGCCGCTGTGTTATAATCTTGCTTGAAAATACACGGGTGGAATGATTATGGATATTTTTGAAAGAACTGCGCTTATTGCGGGCAGAGAATCAATTGAAAAACTTAAAAACAGCCGAGTGGCAGTTTTCGGTATCGGCGGGGTAGGCGGCTATGCCGTGGAGGCACTTGTCAGAAGCGGAATAGGTACGTTAGACCTGATAGATGCGGATACTGTAAGCGAAACAAATCTTAACCGCCAAATAATAGCCGTAAAAAAAACAGTCGGAATGTTAAAGACAGAGGCCGCAAAGGAGCGCGCACTCAGCATAAATCCGAATGTTGTAATTAATACCCATAATATATTTTATTCGCCCGAAACAGGCGGTATGTTCGATTTTAAGAATTTTGATTATGTTGTTGACGCTGTTGACACTGTTACCGCCAAGGTGGAAATAATCAAAAGAGCAAAAAAAGCGGGTGTTCCTGTTATCAGTTCAATGGGCACGGGAAATAAACTGCGCCCCGATCTGCTTGAAGTTTCAGATATATATAAAACTTCCGTCTGCCCGCTTGCTCGTGTTATGCGTTCTGCGCTCAGAAAGGCTGGCGTAGATTCTCTTAAGGTGGTCTATTCAAAGGAAAAGCCTCTGGCTATAGACCCTGAAAATATACAGTGCGAAATACCTCCCGGAAAGCATACCGTTCCCGGAAGCACTGCGTTTGTACCTGCCGCCGCCGGACTTATCATAGCGGCAGAGGTGTTCTGCGATTTAACAGGTCTTAAAGGCAGTTTATAATCAGATCTTTGCGTTGAAGCAGACAATTCCCGCTTTAGTAACGTCAACAATTCCATAAACGCCGTCTCTTACGGCACCGGGGTTGAAATAATAAATACCTTCAATATAATTCACGCATGGGGTGTGGGTGTGTCCGTAAAGGGCAATATCCGCGCCCTCTCTTTTTGCCCTGCTTTGGTAATCGTAAAGCCCGAATTTAACACTGTATGTGTGACCGTGGCATAAAATCACCTTTTTTTCGCCGAATGTTATGACCTGCTCAACAGGCGCGTTTCCTGCGAAATCGCAGTTTCCGCTCACGCATATCAGATTCAGCCTGTTTCCGAAATAGGCTTTTGCGTCCTCAAGGTCTCTGCCGGAATTGCAATCACCAAGATTTACAAAAAGCTGTGCGTCGTCAATATGCTTTTCAATTATATCAAACAGCGCGCCGCTTCTGCCGTGGCTGTCCGAGGTTACAATCATTCTCATTCATAACTCTCCTTAGCGCTTCATAAATATTATTATAATTGGTTTAAAGGGTGATTACAATGAGCGACAGCAAATTTAATGAAAAAGAAATAAATAAAATGCTCAAGAATGTTTCGGGCGGCTCAAAAATAGACGCGGCGTCTCTTAAATCCGCTGCTCAAAACGGCAGCCTGAACGAATATATAGGCAAAACACTTTCTCCCGAAACGCAAAAAAGGCTGAAAGACGTTCTTTCAGACAAGAAAGCACTTGAAAAATTACTTTCGGGCAAGGAGGCAAAGGAACTTCTTAAAAAGTTCGGGAAGGAATAACAATGGAAAATCTAAACGATATAATATCAAGTCTTTCCCCGTCTGATATAGATATGCTCAAAGGAGTTGCACAGTCTATACTGGGCGGCGAAAATGATGAAAATCCCCATAAAGAGGAAAAGACCCGTCTGCCCGCCGCAGAAAACTCTAATCCGTTAGGATTGAGCGGTGATGATTTCAGAATGATGATGAAAGCAAAATCTATTTTTGATAAAATGAATTCTGCTTCAAATAAAAATACCGATCTGATCCTTGCCCTGAAGCCTCATCTTTCACCCGAAAACAGAAATAAAGCGGATACCGCCATTAAGATACTGAAACTTTTTGATGTGCTCCCGCTTTTGAAGGATCTGTTCTGAACGGCGGAATTTACGCACGGAGATATTGAAGAGGCAAAAAAAAGGGTCAGGGAAATGCAGCGGAAAGCTTCCGCATATGTCGGCGGGGAACAGCACGCGGCGGAAAGTTCAGGAGGAAGAGCGGGGGGCGGCGCTCAGTACCGTTTTGACGCACGTAAAAATAGCAACGGTATTAAAAACAGCAACGCTTTAGACGATAAAGGCAGCAGGGGTGAGCCTGATGAAGCGCAGCAGGATAAAAGCGATTCAACATTTATTCTGCTTATACTTCTTATTCTGCTTTCACAGGGTGAAACGGATGATAAACTGCTGCTGGCTCTGCTGTATCTGCTTTTTTAACCTCTTTTCAAAATACTGAGCGCACGGTGCGGCTTGTATCGTTTTAAATAAATATTGTTGTCTGCGGCGGCGGTATATCCGCTGCCGTTTTCAGTATATCCGTTAAAAATTTGTTAAATAAATAATATATGGAAATAATTGTAATATTATGCTATTATATATGAGTTAAAACTCATACACGGAGGTTTAAAATGGCTGATTATGAAGTTTACGACGTGTCAGACGGAGTGCAGATAGTCTGTGTTCCTGCCGACCGTTTTAAAACAAATGAAATTTCAGTTTCTTTCGCCTGCCCGCTCACTGCTGATACGGCGGCGGTAAATGCGGTTGTGCCGTTCATTCTTTCAAGAACGTGCGCAGAATATCCGTCTATCCAGAAACTCAACCGAAAACTTGCGTCGCTTTACGGCGCTCAGGTAGAACCGTTAGTTTCAAAAACGGGCGAGGTGCAGCAGCTTAAAATAGGTATGACCTGCCTAGATGACAGATTTTCGCTTGACGGCGAAAAGATAACGTCTGAATGTGTTAAGCTTCTGCTTTCTATGGCTTTTGAGCCGTCGCTTGATTATAGCGGTGCTTTTCTTGATGAAAATGCGGAGAGAGAAAAACGCGTTATTATCCAGAAAATAGAGAGCGAAGAAAATGAAAAAAGACTGTATGCTCTTCACAGGGCAGAGGAGATAATGTTCGAAGGCGAGCCTTACGCGGTAAACAGATACGGCACAAGGGAAAGCGTTTCTGCGGTAACAGCGCAGTCTGCAACTAAGGCTTGGAGAAATTTGCTTGCAAATTCAAAGATAGTTGTAACCGTAGTTGGAAATACAGATGTAAATGTGATTTCTGATATGCTTAGGGACAGGCTTTCAGGTGTTAAAAGAAATTTCAAACCTCTTTCGAAAGCGCAAATCAACAGCTCAGTTTCAAATGTAAAGCGAGTTGAGGAAAGGCAGAAAATCCGCCAGGGCAAGCTCGTTATAGGCTTTAGAACATCATACGATACCGATAACAGACAGAATGCAGCGGCGCTGCGTTCGTTTGCGGATGTTTTCGGCGGCGGCCCTTATTCAAAGCTCTTTGCAAATGTGCGTGAAAAAATGAGCCTTTGTTATTACTGTTCGGCAAGGCCGTCACGCCAAAAAGGATATGTGATGGTTCAAAGCGGATGTGAAGAAGAAAATATGCTGAAAGCCGAAAAAGAGATACTCAATCAGCTTGAGGAGATAAAAAAAGGCAATTTTGATTACGAGTTTGCTTCCTCAAAGGCGGCGCTCACGGACGCGCTTGATTCCGTTTATGATTCTCCCGAAACGATAGAGGGTTGGTACGGTGTTCAGATACCAGACGAAAGCTATGCTTCACCTCAGGAAAGCGCGGCTCTGAACAATGCCGTAACAAAGCAGCAGATTATCGACTGCGCAAACAGTCTTAAACTTGATACTGTTTATAAGCTTGTTTGTGAAAAGGAGGAAGTAAAATGATTCACGAATCTCCCGAACTCAAGGAAAAGCTTTACGAAATAGATCATAAATCAGGGCTTAAAATATTTGTTATGCCTAAGGAAAACTATAAATCCACCTATGCTGTTATAGGCACAAAATACGGCTCTATAGACACCTGCTTCAAACGAAGCGACAAAGCCGATTTCACACGTGTTCCAGAGGGCATTGCCCATTTCCTTGAACACAAACTTTTTGAAAGCGAGGAGCTAGACGCGTTTACAAGATATGCCGAAACAGGCGCGTCGGCAAACGCCTATACTTCTTTTGACAAGACCTGTTATCTCTTTCAGTGCTCAGACAGGTTTGAGGACAGCCTCAGAATACTGCTTGATTTCGTAACGCATCCTTATTTCACAAAGGAAACCGTTGAAAAGGAGCAGGGTATTATCGGGCAGGAGATTACAATGTACTATGATGTTCCGGGCTGGATGGGTACTTTTAATCTACTTCGCTGTCTTTATAAAAATCACCCTGTCAGAATAGATATTGCAGGCACGGTAGAGTCTATTTCTCAGATTACAGACAAGCTCCTTTATGACTGTTATAACACTTTTTACAACCTAAATAATATGGCGCTTGCGGTAGTTGGAAATGTTGATCCCGAAAGAGTTGTAAAAATATGCGATGAGATGCTGGAAAAATCAGAAGATGTCACTATTGAGCGTGTGTTTGATACTGAGCCGCGTGAGATAGTAAAGCCTTATGAGGAATATCATCTTGCAGTGAGCATGCCCGTATTTTCTTTTGGCTACAAAGAGGCTTGCAAAACTCCGCAGCGTACCATAAAAGAAACCGTTGAAATGGATATTCTGCTCGAAATACTTGCGGGTGAAACATCTGATCTTTACGGTAATCTTTTTGAAAAGGGGCTTATTAATTCCAATTTTTCAAAAGAATATTTCACCGGAAACGGTTATGAGACAGTAATTTTCGAGGGCGAAAGCACAGACGCTAAAGCCGTTGCCCAAGCCATAAAGGACGAAGTAGCAAGGCTGAGAAAAGACGGAATTTCAGACACAGCTTTTGAAACAGCGCGCAGAAGTCTTTACGGCAGAGAGATTATGTCTTATAATGTAACGGACGATGTTGCAAACGCAGTCATCGGCTGTTATTTCGCAGGCTACGGAATATTTGATGCGCTTGAAATTTATAAAAGCGTTACAAAAGCAGATATCGAAAAGCTTCTTTCCGAAAAGCTTGACGAAAAATACAGCGCGCTTTCAGTAGTGAAATCAGAGGAAGAATAACGGAGAATTTGTTATGAGTAATTATACAGAGGTGTTTTTTGACGGCCTAGGAATAAGCTTCAATATTCCGTCCGTCGCTTTTACTGTAGGCGGCTATGAGGTGCATTGGTACGGTATCATAATCGCCTTTGGCTTTGCTCTTGCTGTGCTTTACGGCGGGCGTACCGCATATAAATGGAAAATGAGCCTTGACGGCATGACAGATGTCCTCATCTGGGGCACTCTTTTCGGCATTGTGTGCGCAAGGCTTTACTATGTTGTTTTTGAGTGGGATTATTTTTCGCAGAATCCCGGTGAGATTATAGCTATATGGCATGGCGGAATTGCCATTTACGGCGGAATTATAGGCGCCCTTATAGGCGGTTATATCGGCGCAAAGATAGGCAAGATAGATTTTGCAAACCTGCTTGACATCGGTGCTCTCGGCTTACTCATAGGTCAGGGAATAGGAAGATGGGGCAACTTCTTTAACCAGGAAGCTTTCGGAACTAATACCGAAACTGCTCTGTTCCGTATGTGGTCAACCAAGATCAGGGACGAACTTGCCGCAAATCAGTATGACCTTTTGCAGAAGGGCATGGAAGTAGACCCGAATACGGCTGTACATCCCACATTCCTTTATGAGAGCGTGTGGTGTCTTGCTCTGTTCCTCATTCTTCATTTCTTCGTGAAGAAAAGAAGAAAATTTAAAGGAGAGATTTTCCTCCTTTACGGTATCGGATACGGACTTGAAAGAATGGTGGTTGAGGGTCTCAGAACAGACAGCCTTTATATCGGTTCAACAACAATACGTGTAAGTCAGCTGCTTTCGGCTATAATCGTTGTAGCGTTCACAATATGGTTAATAGCGTTCTTTGTAAAACTTAAAAAAGGTACGCTTCCAAGAAAATATCTTATAAATCCTCCTCCGCTTGAGCCTGTTTACTGCCCGGTGCCGCAGAATTATAAGTATTCTCACTGCAGCAAAGCAGAGGAAAACGGTTTCTTTTTCAGAATATCCTGATAATTGACTTAATTGCCGCAAAGCGGCAGGAAAGGTGGTTTATATGAGTATTATTGACGGAAAAGCAGTTTCTGCCGCAGTGCGTGAGCGTGTAAGGCTTGAAACTCAGGAACTTAAAAAGCAGGGAGTTACTCCCGGTCTTGCCGTTATTATAGTAGGTGATGATCCTGCTTCTCAGGTCTATGTAAGAAATAAGGAAAAGGCATGCGCCGAGGTCGGTTTTTACAGTGAAAAATTTGCTCTGCCCGCAAGTACAACCCAGCAGCAGCTAAACGATCTTGTAAAAGAACTCAACGGCAGAAAAGATATAAACGGCATCCTCTGCCAGCTTCCGCTGCCTAATCATCTTGATGATAAAGAGGTAATCAATCTTATTGACCCTATCAAGGATGTAGACGCTTTTCATCCCGTAAATGTTGGTGCGATAATGATAGGCGATTACAATTTCCTGCCATGCACACCCGCCGGCATTATGGAGCTTATCCGTTCTTCGGGCGTTGAAACAAAAGGCAAAAAAGCAGTTGTAATCGGCAGAAGCAATATAGTGGGCAAACCTATGGCAATGCTTCTTCTTCATGCTGACTGCACTGTGGAGATAACCCATTCAAAAACAGTTGACCTCAAAGAGATAACAAAAACGGCTGATATTCTTGTTGCCGCAATCGGCAAGGCAAAGTTCGTTACTGCTGATATGGTTAAAGACGGCGCAGTAGTTATTGATGTAGGCATGAACAGGGATGAAAACGGAAAACTCTGCGGCGACGTGGATTTCGATTCCGTTGCACCTAAGTGCTCGTATATAACTCCCGTTCCCGGCGGTGTCGGCCCCATGACTATATCTATGCTTATGCAGAACACACTTACAGCCGCAAAACTGCAGAATAATCTCTGATATATTTTTCTTCGTTTTTTCATAGAATTTACAGAACTTTGACGTTCTTGAGTTATAACAAGTAACGAAAAAATATTCTGTAGCAAGGCAAAAGGTGTGGTTTTATGGATATTATAGAAATATTAAAAGCTCTAATACTCGGAATAGTTGAGGGTATCACAGAATGGCTGCCCATAAGCTCAACAGGGCATATGATACTTGTTGATGAATTTTTAAAGCTGAATGTTTCCGAGGAATTTAAAAGTATGTTCCTTGTTGTAATTCAGCTCGGTGCCATACTTGCGGTAGTTGTGCTGTATTTCAAAAAGCTTATACCGCTTGATGTGCAGAATAAGAAACTGCACTGGAAAAAAGATACACTCACAATGTGGCTCAAGATAATAGTTTCGTGTGTTCCCGCCGCAATCGTGGGCGCGTTTTTTGACGATCAGCTTGAAGCTGTATTCTATAACTGGCAGACCGTTTCCGCGGCGCTGATAATTTTCGGTATACTTTTTATCATTATCGAAAAGCGCAACCGCGGCAGAGAGCCCAAGATAAACTCAATTAATGATATTACTTATAAAACGGCTATCATTATCGGTATGTTTCAGCTTATTGCGGCAGTTTTCCCCGGCACGTCAAGAAGCGGCGCAACAATAGTAGGCGCACTGCTCATCGGCGTTTCAAGGTCTATAGCCGCCGAGTATACATTTTTCCTTGCAGTGCCCGTAATGTTCGGTGCCAGCGCGCTCAAGCTTGTTAAATTCGGTTTTGATTTCAGTTCTATGGAGCTTGCTATTCTTGCCGTAGGTCTTATATCGGCGTTTGTTGTATCAATCCTTGCAATAAAGTTCCTCATGAGCTATATCAAAAAGCATGATTTTACCGTTTTCGGCTGGTACAGAATCGTGCTCGGAGCGGCAGTTATTCTTTATTTTGCTATCGCTGGCTGATTTAAAACTGAATATACGCTATATGAACGCAGTTAACCGCAGGTCATTTTCGGCCTGCGGTTAGTTTTTTAACAAAATGGTTGTTGTATATTTATTTTTATTATGGTATTATATCAATGTATATTTTTAGCAAAGGAGAAATTAAATTATGTATTCCGATTACTATGATTCAATAGCAAAGGTAGCTGAAACAGACCAGGAAGTTGCAGACGCAATGTCTCTTGAGCTTCAGCGCCAGAGGGAAAATATAGAGCTTATCGCTTCAGAAAACCTTGTTTCCCCTCAGGTTATGGCTGCAATGGGCAGTGTGCTCACAAACAAGTATGCAGAGGGGCTTCCGGGCAAGCGTTATTACGGCGGCTGCCAGTATGTTGATATAGTTGAAAATATTGCAATCAAAAGAGCTTGCGAGCTTTTCGGCGCAAATTATGCTAACGTTCAGGCACATTCAGGCGCTCAGGCAAACACAGCTGTTTATCTTGCGCTTCTTAAACCCGGCGATACCGTTATGGGCATGAGCCTTGACAACGGCGGTCATCTTACTCACGGTTCGCCTGCCAACATCAGCGGAAAATATTTTAATTTCGTTCCTTACGGCGTAAATGATGACGGCTTTATTGATCTTGACGCTTTCGCAAAGCAGGTAAATAAGGTAAAGCCCAAACTCATCGTTGCAGGTGCGTCAGCATATCCCCGTGCAATAGATTTCAAGACAATGGCAGATATAGCTCACGCAAACGGAGCAATGTTTATGGTAGATATGGCTCATATCGCAGGCCTTGTAGCGGCAGGGCTTCACCAGAACCCTGTTCCTTATGCCGATGTTGTTACAACAACTACTCATAAAACATTAAGGGGCCCCAGAGGCGGTCTTATCCTCTGCAACAACCCTTATCTTATCAAAAAGCTTAATTCAGCAGTATTCCCCGGCACACAGGGCGGCCCGCTCATGCACGTTATCGCCGGCAAGGCTGTATGCTTCGGAGAGGCTCTCAAGCCTGAGTTCAAGGAATATCAGCAGAGAATAGTTGATAATGCAAAGGCTCTTGCAGACGCTCTTATCGCTAAAGGCCTTAACCTCGTTTCCGGAGGCACAGATAACCACCTTATCCTGCTTTCTCTTATCGGCACGGGTGTTACAGGCAAAGAGCTTGAGGCAAGGCTTGATGACGTTCATATCACCCTTAATAAGAATACTGTTCCCAACGAGCCTCTTTCACCGTTCGTTACTTCGGGCGTGCGCATCGGTACTCCCGCCGCAACAACAAGAGGTCTTCAGAAGGAAGATTTTGAGAAGATCGCAGAGTATATCTATCTTGCGATTACTGATTTCGATAACAAAAAGGATTATATCAAAAGCGGCGTAGCTGAAATTTGTGCAAAATATCCGCTTTATGAGTAATTGATTTTCGGGAAGTGAAAAAGTGATAGGTGTTTTTGCAAAAATATTCGGTGCTGTAATGGGATTTTTCTATTCCTTTTACAAGCGCCGCAAAACAGAAAATAAAATCGCGTTCATATCGCGCCAGAGCGAAACGCCGTCAACGGATTTCCGCTATCTAATAAATGAAATAAAAACAAATTATCCTCAGTATCAGGTTGTTGTTTTATGCAAGATGATCCCGTCGTCTTTCGGCGGGAAAATCAAGTATGTAGGCGAAATGTTCCGCCAAATGAAAGCGCTTGCTACCTCAAAGGTGGTTGTGCTGGACGGCTACTGCATCCTCGCCTCAATGCTTAAACACAAAAAGGATCTGAAGATAATTCAGATTTGGCATGCCCTCGGCGCTTTCAAAAAGTTCGGTAAATCCGTGCTCGATAAAGAGGGCGGCAAATCCTCAAAGACCGCATCTGCATTTAAAATGCACAATAATTACAGCTATATTGCCGCAAGCGGCGACGAGTGCGTCCCGTTTTTCGCTCAGGCGTTCGGTCAGCCTGTCAGCAAGTTTATCCCAATCGGTATTCCGCGTATGGATTATCTTACCGATCCTCAGGAAAACGAAAGAGTGCGCGGCAATGTGCTTCGTAAATATCCTCAGCTTGCAAACGGGCGTAAAAATATCCTTTATGCGCCTACTTTCCGTGATACGCAGCAGGATAAGGACGCGCTTGCAAACGCAACTGAGGAGCTTGTAAATAAAGTTAATTATTCCGATTTCAACCTCATCGTAAAACATCATGTGGTTGATTCAAATAAAGAACAGATATATACCGATTCGCGCATGAATAAAGCGGAGGGCGAAAACTTTACCGCCATGGATTTTATGTGCGTTGCGGATTATGTTGTAACCGATTACAGTTCCGTTATCTATGAGGCGCTTCTGAAAGATCTGCCGATTTATATTTATTGTTTTGACAGCGATAAATATATTGACGAGCGCGGCTTTTACATTGATTTCTGGGCGGATATTCCCGCACTTTATTCTAAAAATGCAAAGGGAATATGTGATTTCATAGCGTCAGGAATGCACGCCAACTCTGAAAAAGAAGAGGATTTCAAAAAAGCGTATGTAAACAAACGCTTTTCATCTATAACCGCCGAGTACGGCAAGCTTATTGACGAACTTGCCCGCGGCGTTTATGACGGGCGTTATAATTACGGTATATTAAAAGATAACGCTCCATCAGAAGATGATGAAAAACCAGAAACCGCGCAGGAAACTGCCGAAAACGAATCTGATAACGAAACAAGCAACAGCTCTTCAGACACTGTTATAGCTGAAGATATTCAGACAGACGATATTAAAGAAGATACCGAAAATGAGCAAAATTAAATCGCTTTTGTACCCCCACCTGCAAAGGGCAAGGTACGCGGGCTTTGCCGCCGAATTTGAAAAGGCAAAAAAACTGCCGCTTGATGAAAAAAAGATACTTATGTATTCCACCTCAAAGGGCAAACTCGGCGGAAATCTGCTTGCTATAAAAAACTACATAGAAAAAAACGGCCTTGATTTTAAAATAAAGGTTGTTACGGCTCTTAATCCAATACCCCAGAATGAACTTGCCGCCGAAATGGCGCAGAGCAAATTTATTCTTGTTGATGATTATGAGCCGCTGGTGTATGTACTGCGCCTGCGCCAGGGGCAGAAACTTGTGCAGGTATGGCACGCAATGGGTGCTTTTAAACGCTTCGGCTACGGCAGAGACAGCGCTCAGAAAAGTTCCATAACACATAAGAATTATACTGACGCTATTGTGTCCTCACCTGAGATAGTGCACATATACGCACAGGCTTTCGGGATTGATGAAACACGTGTAAAACCCGTCGGTACCCCAAGAACAGACTGCTTTTTTGATGAAGATTATGTTGAATCGGCAAAGCAGAGACTATACAGCAGAGAGCCGCTTATCGAGGGTAAAAAAGTTTGCCTTTTCGCGCCGACTTTCAGGGGAGAGAATGTGCACAACGCATATTATCCCCAAAACTTTTTCAGCGTGCCTGATTTTATGGGCGCTCTGCCGGATGACTGGGTGCTTATTCTTAAAATGCACCCATTTATAAAGGATAAATTCATAGTTCCTGAGGGTCTTGAAAACCGTGTTTTTGATTTTTCAGACGAAAGGGAAATCAACGATATCCTCTTTATTACAGATGTTTTGGTTACGGATTATTCTTCCGTTATTTTTGAAAATGCCGTTATCGGCAATCCCGCTGTGCTGTATGCTCCCGATCTGAGCGATTACAACGGCGGCAGGGGATTTTATTATGATTATTCCGATTACTCTTGCGGAGAGGTCGTTTCCGATTTTGATAAGCTTGCGCCGGCAGTTTTAAGCGCGCGCCGCGGCAATGAAAAGCTTGCCGCTTTCAGAAAAAGATTTGTTCCCCTTTGCGACGGTAAATCGTGTGAAAGATTTGTAAATGAAATTCTGAAGTGAGGAAAAATGAGTTACAGTTTATCATCAAAATTTGCCAGCCTTAAACCGTCTGCTGTCAGGGAAATACTTAAAGTTACAAATGAGCCCGGTATGATAGCTTTTGCGGGAGGTTCGCCTGATACAGCCGCTTTTCCCTGTGAGGAGGTTAAAAAGATTTCTGCTGAAATTCTCAGTGAAAATCCTGTTTCCGCCCTTGTTTACGGTGTATCAGAAGGCTATGAGCCCCTCAGAAAGACTGTTAAAGAATGGCTGAAAAGGCGTGAGAATGTCGGCTCTGATGACGATGTTGTTATAATAACCGCAGGCGGCACACAGGTTATGGATATAACCACACGTGTGCTTACTTCAGAGGGTGATACCGTTATCTGCGAGGAGCCGTCTTTTATAGGTTCATTAAACTGTTTCCGCTCCCACGGATGCAAGCTTGCAGGCGTTCCCATTGATGAGGACGGCATGAATATGGAAGCTCTTGAAAGGGTTATTAAGGAAAATCCCGGGGCTAAATTTATTTATACTATTCCTAATTTCCAAAACCCCGGCGGCACTACCATGAGCCTTGAAAAACGCAAAAGAATGTATGAGCTTGCACTTCAAAATGATCTTGTTATTTTGGAGGATAACCCATACGGCAATCTGCGTGTAGCAGGCGAGGATGTTCCTGCTGTTAAGAGCCTTGATACAGAGGGTATCGTGTTCTATGCAGGCTCATTTTCTAAGATACTTGCCCCCGGCATAAGAGTTGCATACGCCGTTATTCCCAAGAAAGCGGCGGGGGCATTTACCATAGGCAAGCAGGTTTCCGATGTTCATACAGGCGTGCTTAATCAGATGATAGTTTCACGCTGGTTTGATGAATATGATGTTAATAAACATATAGAAAATATAAGAAAAATTTACAGGCGCAAGCTCAATTTGATGTGTGACTGCCTTGATAAATACTGCGGCGGATTTATTAATTATGTACGCCCGCAGGGCGGTCTGTTTATATGGGCTAAACTGCCTGATGATGTTGATATGCTAAAGTATGTTAATGCGCTGCTTGAAAGAAAAGTGGCAGTTGTGCCCGGCAGCGCGTTTATGACGGATGATACTGCACCGTGCAGCTATATACGCCTTAATTTTTCCACCCCGAGCGATGACGATATTGTAAATGGTGTAAAAATCATGGGCGAAGTTGCCAAGCAGTTCAGAAAATAATCTGAATAAAATACAGGTTAAAGGACGGATTGATTATTATGTCAGAACAAGTTGCGGAAAAAAGAAAAAGAAGTTTATCGCTGATTCAGCCCACTTCGGTTCCCACTCTCGGAAACTATCTGGGCGCTATGCGCGGCTGGGCGGATTTTCAGCGTGAGTTTGATACTATTTACGGTGTTGCGGATCTTCACTCAATTACCGTAAGGCAAGATCCTCAGAAGCTCAGAAAGCAGACAAATGAGCTTTTTGCAATGCTCCTTGCACTCGGCCTTGATCCCGATAACGGAATTGTTTTCATTCAGTCTCAGGTGCCCACACACGCACAGCTGGGCTGGATACTTAACTGCTATACACAGTTCGGTGAGCTTTCAAGAATGACTCAGTTTAAGGATAAGGCTTCACAGCATAAAGATAATGTAAATGCAGGTCTTTTCACTTATCCCTGCCTTATGGCGGCAGATATTCTGCTTTATCAGGCAGATATCGTTCCCGTAGGCGCAGACCAGAAACAGCATCTTGAGATAACACGTGATATTGCAGAACGCTTCAACGGAATTTACGGCAATGTATTTACAGTTCCCGACGCATATATTCCCAAAAACGGCGCAAGAGTAATGAGTCTTCAGGATCCGTCACGCAAGATGAGCAAATCAGATCCAAATCAGAAAGGCACCGTTTATCTTACGGATGCGCCTGAGGTTATTATGAAGAAGTTCAAATCAGCAATCACGGACAGCGAAATGTCTGTTCGCTTTGCAGAGGGCAAGGACGGTATCAATAACCTTATGACCATCTACTCCGCCGTTACAGGAGACAGCTATGAGAAGATAGAAGCTGATTTTGCAGGCAAAGGCTACGGCGATTTCAAAAAGGCTGTCGGCGAGGCTGTTGTTGCGGAACTCGAGCCTTTCCAGAAGAAATTTAACGAGATAATTGCAGATAAGCAGTATCTTAAAGAATGTCAGCAGAAAGGCGCCGAAAAGGCAATGCGCGTTTCTTCTCGCACTCTCGGCAAGGTTATGAAAAAAGTAGGATTTCTTATCTGATTAACATTTTTGTTTTACTACTCAATGGGGAGCGGATATTTACCGCTCCCTTTTTGTCTGTTTGTATTGCCGTGTGCAGCGGTTTGTTTTATAATGTTTCAGTAAATAATTTACGAGGTGGTTAAATGGAAAAATTCAGATGGGCATATATAGGAAACGGAAATATAGCCAATTCAACCGCAAGGGATATATTGCGGGGAGAGCATGAAATAGTTTCCGTTTATGGCAGAAACAAAGAAAAATCTAAAGCCTTCGCCGAAAAATATTCGGCAAAAAGTTTTGATGATTTTGACAGCGCCGTAAACCGAGCAGATGTGGATGGTGTGTATATAGCCACTCCGCACACTTCCCACGTTGATTATGCCGTTCGCGCTATGAAGCTTGGTAAACCTGTGCTGTGCGAAAAACCGGTGGGCGTTACTGTTGCCGACGTTGATACGCTTGTTAATACGGCGAAAGCCGAAAACATATACTTTTGCGAGGCTATGTGGACTTGGTTTTCAGATGTTGCGCTCACCGTTAAAAAGTGGGTTCAGAGCGGGGAGATAGGGGACGTTACTGATGTTACTATCAATTACGCTTTTCCCGGAATTATGATGTCTAAAAATTCCCGTGTTCTTCTTCCCGAAACAGCGGGGGGAGCGCTGCTCGATATAGGTATTTACCCAATAACTTACTGTTATAATCTTTTCGGTTTTCCTAAAGATATCATCTGCCGCGGCAGACTCAAAAACGGAATCGATATAAGTGAAACTGTAACGCTGAAATATGACGGCTTTAACTGTACGCTTCACATGTCGCTGTGCACGCTCAAGGAAAACTGCATCATAAAGGGAACAAAAGGCACTATAAGCCTGCCCGTGTTTTTCCATATGGCTTCAAAAGCTATTCTTAAAAATGAAAACGGCAGGCAGGTCTTTAAGGGCAAGACCGATTATCTCACTGAATTTACACGTGCCGCGCAGGAGATACAAAACGGCAGAAAGGAGTCTGCTTATATTCCTTTTGAAGCAACAAGAAACTGTATGCTTATTATGGATGAATGCCGCAGGCAGCTCGGCCTTGTGTACCCATTTGAAAAACAAAGCGTTTAGTTCTGCTTCATAGCTGCAAGCTATTTATACTCATTGTTATATATTTTATTTAATTTAACTAAAAGATATTGTTAATTTTCTAACTCTTTTTAATTGACCGTGTTGCGCACGGTATGTTATAATTATTTAGTGTAATTTTGCTTTAAAGGAGGAATTGTTTTGACTGAAGCAAAAGCAATGGCGTACGTCAATATGTACGGCGTTTTGGCAACGCTTGAAAACCTTTGCGAAATAGACGAAGAGGCTAAGGCGATTCTTGCGAATCTTAAATCCCCCGTTTCTCTCTGCTTCGAGGTTGCGAACGGCCCGTGCGGCACGTTTCATTTCACTAAAAGCGGCTGTAAATTCAGGGAGGGCTCGGCAGGCTGTACCTGTAAAATGAATTTTGCGTCTCCCGAAAAATTCAATGCGCTTATAGACAGTGCAAAGCCGGGTATCCCCACAAAAGGTGTTGTTCAGGTTCTCTCTTTCCTGCTTGGTCCGTTCACCAAGCTTACAGACAGACTTACCGAACTTCTCAGACCCAGTGAGGAAAATCTTAAGGATGAGGCTTTCTTTGAGGAATCCACCATTCTTACGTTTTACACCATAGCCGGTGCCATTACAGCGCTTGCAAACTCGGATTCAATCTCAATGTTCACCGCAAAAAGCACGGTTGACGGAGTTGTTTCCATGGGCATCAAGGATAAATGCTATGCGTCAATTCAGGTGAAAAATCATCATTTTACCACAATCAAGGAAAAGGCAACAAACCCGCGCGCAGTTATGGAATTTGCGGATATTCCGCTCGCGCACGGTCTGTTTACAGGCACTGTATCCACCATTGCGGAGCTCTGCAAGGGCAATATCTATATGGCGGGTATGATCTCCATGGTTGATAATCTCAACAGAATTTTGGACAGAGTTGCCGTTTATCTGGGCTGATAAGGAGGATGTTGCAGATATGAGTAAATTTCCCGAATACAAACACGAAAAAAGCCAGGAGTGGTTTAACAGAGCGCTTGCGGCGATTCCCTCCGGCGTATACGGCCACCTCGGCCCCAGCGAAGGACTTTTCCTTCCCATCACAAAATGGCCTCTTATGAGCGATCATGCAAAGGGTACATATTTCTGGGATGTTGACGGCAATAAGTATCTTGATTTCATGTGTGCTTACGGCCCCAACGTTCTCGGCTATTGCGACGATGATGTAGATGCTGCCGCAATCGAACAGTTAAGACGCGGCAACTGCACAACTTCTCCGTCATACAAAATGGTTGAATGTGCCGAACTTCTTAAAGATACCGTTGCCAGCGCTGACTGGGCATTCTTTATGAAAAACGGCTCAGACGCTACTACTTTCTCAGTAATGTGCGCAAGAGCTCATACGGGCAAAAAGAAGATGTTCTTCCTTCAGGGTTACTATCACGGTGACTTCCAGTGGGCTCAGAAGGTTGACTATCCCGGTATTCTTCCTGAAGAAGTTCAAAATAATGTTGTTATTCCGTGGTTTGATCTTGAAGCGCTTCAGCAGGCTTATGACGAGTGCGGCGGCGATGTTGCCGGACTTATTGCTCAGCCTTATGACCACGGCAACTTCAAGGATAACGAGTGCGCAACCAAGGATTACTGGCAGGCGGTACGTAAATTCTGCGATGAGCACGGTATGGTTCTTATCTTTGACGATGTACGTACAGGTTTCAGACTTGACCTTGCAGGTTCAGACCACTATTACGGAATTAAAGCAGACCTTATCTGTTTCTGTAAAGCTCTTGCAAACGGCTACAATATGTCTGCCGTATGCGGCGGCGAGCATATGAAATCAACTGCTTCTTCCGTTACCTATACAGGTTCTTACTGGATGAGCGCGGAGCCTTTTGCTGCGTGCCTTGTCTGCATCGATAAAATGAAAAAGCTTGATGTTCCAAATCTTTTCAGAAGACTTGGCACAGAGCTTACACAGGGCTTTACAAAAGCAGCTGAGGAACACGGATTTAATCTTGTTGTATCAGGTGAGCCCGCGCTGTTCTATCTCAGAATAGCAAATGATGACAGCCTTATGCTTCATCAGGAATGGATTGCAGAATGTGTTTCAAGAGGACTCTTCCTTGCTTCTCACCACAATCATTTCATTAATGCTGCCGTTACTGAGGACGATATCAAGCTTGCTGTTGATATTGCCGAGGACGCTTTCGGCGTAGTTGCGGGAAGACATCCCGAAATCGAAGGACTCAAATAATCGTTTTACTAATCCGGTTATTTATTTAAGGAGGAAAATTTATGCCAGCAAATTACAAGCCATTTGATAAGGAAGAATGGCTCCGCCTGGAAAAAAAGGCGGATGAACTCAGGCGTCTTACCGTCCAGACCACTATCTGGGGCGGCTCAGGCCACATTGGCGGCGCTATGAGCGCGATGGACGCTATGACCATTCTTTACCACCGTTTCATGAAGCTTGATGTCAATGACCCTGATATGAAAGACAGAGACAGATTTGTTCTTTCAAAAGGTCATTCAGCCGTAGGTTACGGCCCTGTAATCTGCGATTACGGCTTTATGGATGTTGAGGGTCTTCACAACTTCAACCTTACAGGTTCGCTTTTCGGTATGCACCTTGACTGCAATAAGATCAAAGGCGTAGACTGCTCAAGCGGTTCACTCGGCCACGGCCTTTCACTTGCATGCGGTTTTGCCCTTGCAGGCAGAGTAAACGGCATCGACTATATGAACTATGTTCTTACCGGCGACGGTGAGCTTAACGAAGGTTCAAACTGGGAAGCTGCAATGACTGCCGCGCAGTTCAAGCTCTCCAATGTCGTTGTGCTTGTGGATAACAATAAGTGCATGATCGACGGCAGAGTGGACGACGAAATGAAAGTTGAGCCGCTCGACAAGAAGTTTGATGCTTTCGGCTTCCTTGTTGAAAGGGTGGACGGCCAGAATATGAAAGAACTCAACGGCGCCATCGAAAACGCCATCAATAACCATAAGAACGGCGGCGACAAGCCTTATGCCATTATTATGGATACCGTGAAAGGCGCGGGCATTGATTTTATGGAAGATGATTATCACTGGCATTACGGCGCGCTGGACGACGAAAAAACAAAGAAATGCTATGACAGTCTTGACAAATATTACGCGGCTCGTGTGGCACGCGCTGAAAAGGAGGCGTAAGCTATGGCAAGCGGAATGACTTATACTATGACTGAAACCACTCAGCTTTCCACAGCTGAATATTACGGAAAGGCGCTCTGCGAGCTCGGCGAAGAGCACAAGGAGGTTGTTGCCCTTACCGCAGACCTTGCTAAATCTACAAAGATCGGTATGTTCGGTGAGAAATTCCCGGATAGATTTTTCAATGTAGGTATTGCGGAGCAGAACATGTTCGGTGTTGCCGCAGGTATGGCTAAAAACGGACTTATCCCGTTTGCGTCAACATTTGCCATCTTCACCGCTGCGCGTTCACTTGATCAGATACATACAGATATCTGTTATCAGAATGTTCCAGTTAAGATCATTGCAACACATGCAGGTACTTCGTTCGGTCAGGCAGGCTCAACACACCATTCTCTTATTGACATGGCTTGTATGAGAAGCCTTCCCCATATGACGGTTATCTGTCCGTGTGACGGCGTTGAAACATATCACGCTGTTAAAAAGGCTTATGAGTATCCGGGCCCTGTATATATCAGAATCAATCGCGGTTTTGACCAGATCATCTATAAGAATATAGAGGACTGCGATTTTGAGGTAGGCAAGGCAAAGGTAATGAACGAGGGCACAGATATCACTGTTATCGCCTGCGGTTCATGCGTTTACCAGGCTCTTCAGGCTGCACAGATGGCTAATGCGGATGCAGGCATTAAAGTGCGCGTTCTTAATATGCACACTATCAAGCCTATTGATGAAGAGGCTATTATGTCTGCCGTTATGGATACAAGAAGAATTATTACCGTTGAGGATCATACTGTTATGGGAGGCCTCGGCTCAGCTGTTGCTGATGTTGTTGCCAAGAGCGGTAAAGCATGCGCATTTAAGATGCTCGGCCATCAGGATGCTTTCTCAACAATCGGTCTTCACGAGGATCTTATGTCTATCGCAAAGATAGACGCAAACGGTATCGCAGAAGCTATTGCCGAAGTAATGCATCAGGATTTTGAAGAGGATGACGCTTGGGACGACGAGTTCTAATCTGTATTTCTCTTTATAAATCTCAATTTGAAAGGAATGTGTTATTATGGCAAGCGATGTAACCCGTTATACAAATAAAGTATTTATGGCGGCAGCGCTGCCGCTTATGAAAACGATTGCCACCGATGTGCCCGAACTTGCAAAGAAGTTTGAGGGTGTGGACGCCGTTTATCAGGTGTCCGCAATGGTTAATGCCCAGGATAAGGAAGCCGTGCATTTCATAGTTGAAAACGGCGAATGGTCATGCAAACTCGGTGAGTATTTCGGTCAGAAAAAGATAGACGCTGAACTTCAGTTTTCATCAATGGAAAAAATGAACGCCTTTATGAAAGGCGATATGAGCAAACTTCCTAAGATGAAGATCAAGTCTTTATCCAAATTCATGAAGTTTATGGCTGTGCTCCTCAAAATGAGCAGCCTTCTCGGTATCAGCGAACCGCCTGAGGATGATACTCTTGCACTTCTTCTTTGCAAGCTGTATTTCTATCTTCTTTCAAGCGGTATAAGCCAGCTCAATAAAATGGGTCATCCCGAGATTCATGAATGGACTTCCAAGAGCCCGGACAGAGTTTATCAGTGGGCTATTGAAGGTCATCCCGAGTGTACCGCTTATCTGCGTATAAAAGCAGGTAAATCACGTGCGGGCAGGGGAGAGTACAAGCGCTCCAAGCCGTTCTTCTGTATGAAGTTTGATTCACCTCAGCATGCCCTGATGATACTTCTCGGCACGGGTGATATGCTTCAGATGGTAAAGGAAAAGCAGCTTATTATGGAGGGTGCTCCCGAATTCGGCGCTATGATAGGCGATTATATGATGGTTGTAGGCGACCTTGCAAAGTAATCACCTCAAATAAATACATAAAAGGCGGAGAGCTTCAGCTCCCCGCCTTTTTTATACCCAATATTTGCTGTATCGTATCTTTTAATTTATTTTATACCGCTTTCTTTTTTCACTCTTTTAACTATAAGTATAATCAGCATTATAAACCATACACCCCAAGCAATGCCGCATCCTATCAGGGGAGCAAAATAATCTATTACAGCACCGGGTAAAAACGGAACAGCCATAAGCATTATGAATCTGCCGTATTCCCTGCACATTTCCTTTTCATCAAATTTAAGGCGTTCTTTTGTGGTTTTCATGTTGTATCCCGATAAAAAATCTGCCGCCTTGCCGTTTGATTTATAAAAACTCAGCCCAAGAAGAAACATCGAGACAGCTGCAAGCAAATCAATTACAATCAGTATAAAATCACCCATAATATCACCGCCGTTCAAACTTTTTTACTTCAATTATATCAAAAAATTCAATATTATCAATCATTTGGTAATAAATAATTGATGTTTCCGAAAACTCATTTTTATGATATTTTTTAACATTTGGCATATTGATTTTCTTTGATTTACTGATATAATATCATTGAATAACAAACTATATGATTATAAGAGGCGATAGATATGAGTGAATACAGAAGAAAAACTAAAATTATATGCACAATAGGACCTGCGTCCTGTGATAAAGACGTGCTGGAAAAGCTTATGCTTGCCGGCATGGATGTGGCAAGGTTCAATTTTTCACACGGTGATTATGATACGTTTGAAAAATGGTTTTCCAATATCACCGAAGTAAGGAATAAACTCGGTATCCCGGTAGCTACTCTGCTTGATACAAAAGGCCCTGAAATCAGAATCGGTTCTTTCGAAAATGAAAGCGGCATTGTTCTTAAAAGAGGTCAGAAGTTTACGCTTACAACAGAAGAAGTTGTAGGCAATCATGAGAGATGCTCGGTATCGTTTAAAGGACTTGCCAAAGAGGTGAAAAAAGGCACCACCATTCTCATTGACGATGGCCTTATTGCTCTTGAAGTTGCGGAGATCAAGAACAACGATATTGTGTGCAAGGTTATTGACGGCGGTGTTGTGACCGACCATAAGGGAGTAAATGTTCCCAATGTGTCACTTTCACTTCCGTATCTTTCAGATAAAGATATGCAGGATCTTAATTTCGGCGCTCAGATGGGCTTCGATTTCATTGCCGCGTCTTTCTGCCGTACCGGTGCGGATATTGCTTATCTTCGTAATTTCTGCCACGCGCTCGGCTGGAATGATGTAAGAATCATCGCAAAGATTGAAAACAGCGAGGGCGTTGACAATATTGACGATATTATTCGTGAGGCGGACGGCATTATGGTTGCCCGCGGCGATATGGGCGTTGAAATTCCGTTTGAAAAGATCCCTTCAATTCAGAAAATGATAATAGAAAAAGTATTTGCCGCAGGCAAGATTGTTGTTACTGCTACGCAGATGCTTGAGTCGATGATAAAGAACCCCCGTCCCACAAGAGCGGAGATTACCGATGTTGCAAACGCCATTTATGACGGCACATCTTCCATCATGCTCTCCGGCGAGACCGCAATGGGCGCTCATCCTGTTGAGGCAGTAAAAACAATGGCTCTCATTGCACGCACAACAGAGCAGGATATTAACTATATAGAGAGATTTGAAAAGTTTGCTCAGAAACATGTTTCCGGAGATATTACTTCAGCTATTTCTCATGCTACCGTTACAACGGCACACGACCTTAATGCCGCCGCTATCATCACGGTTACAAAGAGCGGCAATACAGCAAGGCAGATATCAAAATACAGACCTCACTGTCTTATCATTTCCGCCACAACAAGCGAAAAGGTTCGCCGTCAAAACAATCTTTCATGGGGTGTTCTGCCCATTATGTGTGAGGAAAAATCAAATACTGACGAACTTTTTGAACACGCTGTAGAGGTAGCCAAAAAAACAGGCTATATCAAAAAAGGCGATTTAGTTGTTATTACGGCAGGTATACCGCTCGGTCAAAGCGGCACAACTAATATGCTCAAGGTAGATCTTGTTGATTGAGGATTGAATAATGAATAAAAAAATCGTAAAGCTCATTATAGGATCGGTTGTTTTAATTGCAGTAATTGTGGCTGTTGTATTAGTCTATGCAAGAATAAATAACGATATAAAAGGCACTGAATCCGGCGAGGGTACAGATTATACTCTTGTTATAGAACCGCAGGATTTTGAATATGAGGTTTCCAAAAAGCTCAGCAACAATAATATCGTAATTGACGATTCTATTTGGACTATGTGGATGGATAAGCATTATCCTGATTTCACATATATCAACGGTGAATATTATCTCAATTCTAATATGAGTTATGAGGAGATCGCTCAGAAATTACAGAATCCCGATATAAGCCATCAGGTAGTGTCCGTTGCGATACCGGAGGGGTATAATGTTTACGATATTGCCGAAACACTTGAGGAAAACGGTATCTGCTCCAAAGAGGATTTTTATGACGCTGTTTCAACCACTGACGGCTATGATTATGAATGGCTTGCTGATTTCCCTCAAAGCAGGGAAAATATCGGCTTTATTCTTGAGGGATTCCTGTTTCCCGCAACTTATGATCTTGGAATGAATACCGATGCCAAGGTGGTAGTAGATAAAATGCTTGCGGCGTTTGACGACCGCCTTTCTGACGATATGCTCACTTATTGTGAGAATAACGATATGACGCTTTACGAGTTTATTACCCTCTGCTCCGTAGTGCAGGAGGAGGCGCTTACTAAAAGCAGCGCGGAGAATATAGCCTCTGTGCTTATAAACAGACTTGAAAGCGGAACACGCCTTCAGTGCGATGTAACTTACTATTATGCAAAAAAACTGCTTGATTACGGCTTTTCAAAAGAAACTTACGATTCATACTATACCTACCGATGTCCTGCGCTTCCGAGCGGGCCTATCACAAATTCGGGTATGGATATAGTAAATGCCGTTATCAACCACCCCGATACGGATTATATGTTCTTCTTCTCAGACCTTAACGGTGAATTCCATTTCGCCGAAACAGGAGAGGAGTTTGAGCGTCTTAAACAGCAGTATCCATGGAAGTAACTATTATCAGGAGGAAAAATTATGTCCAAGTGGGATGTGGATTACCTTGCTCTTTGCGATAAAATTCTGACACAGGGCAAAGAGGTTGTAAACAGAACGGGCGTTAATTCTGTAAAAGTGCCCGCTCACCATTTCCATTTTGATCTTGAAGATGAATTTCCCATATTGACCACAAAGCAGGTGTTTATAAGACAGGCAGTGCTTGAAATGCTTTGGATCTATCAGGCTCAGTCAAACGATGTCAGGTGGCTCCAGGAGCGCGATGTCAAGATATGGAATGAGTGGGAGATAGATGATGAAGGCTATTGGAATGCCACTCAGCTTTTGCCGGATGAGAACGGAAATCTTCAAAAACAAAAGGTGCATAAATTTTTCGGTAAAGAATATGCTCACACCATAGGCACAGCATATGGCTACATAGTAAATAAATTTAAAATGACGCAAAACCTTCTGGATAAGATACAGAATCATCCCGAAGACCGCCGCATGGTTATGACCCTTTGGCAGAATGACTATCTTGATACCGCTGTTCTGCCAAGCTGTGTTTGGAGCAGTGAATGGGATGTTACAGACGGAAAGCTCAATTGCTGGGTACACCAGCGTTCCTGCGATGTTCCTCTCGGTCTGCCTTTCAATGTTACTCAGTATGCAGTACTTCTTTCAATGCTTGCCCATGTGTCCGGTCTGAAACCCGGTACTATTGACTGGAGCATAAAAGACGCACATATTTATGTAAATCAGATAGACGGCATCAAAGAGCAGCTGCGCCGCCTTAACGAACAGGGGCATTTGGATGCTCCTAAGCTTTGGTTAAATCCCGATGTTAAGGACTTCTTTGAATTTGACAACAGCCGTGATCTTAAAGATGTAAAGCTTATTGATTATAAACACATGGGAAAGATTTCTTTCCCCATATCACAGTGATTTTACGGAGTAACTATGAATATATCTCTTATTCTTTCCGTTGGCAGAAACAATGAAATAGGCAGGGGAAATGACCTTATATGGCATTTTCACGCCGATATGAAATTCTTTCGTGAGACTACAACGGGAAATACAGTAATTATGGGCAGAAAAACTTTCGAGTCTCTTCCCAAGGTCTTGCCGAACAGAAAAAATATAGTAATTTCAACAGACAAAGATTTAAAAATTGAAGGAGCATTGGTGGTTCACAGTGTTGAAGAGGCGCTGGAGGCTGCAAAGGACGATAATATCTTTGTTATCGGCGGCGGAAAGATTTATGCTGAATTTCTGCCCCTTGCAGATAAGATCTATCTTACCGAAATAGATGATCAGTGCCCTGATGCGGATACGTTCTTTCCCGCTTTTGACAAATCACTTTACACACGCACCGTGCTCGGTGAAAATGAGGAAGACGGCATTAAATTTTCCCACGTACTCTACACAAAAAAATAAAATTATATGTTGACAAAGCAGTTTTGCTGTGTTAATATATTTCCACAACAAAGAAGAACATTTATCCCGTTCTCCCCTTAAGCGCAGGCAAAAAGGGCAATACACTTTATCTTATTAGGGTTTATTGAAGCGCGGGCATATATGTTCGCGCTTTTAATTATTTTAAAGAGGTGTTATTTATCAGCAGAGAAATTCCGCAGCTCAACGGAGAAATCAGAGATAAGGAATTGCGTGTCATCACTGCAGACGGCGAACAGCTTGGTATCATGAGCGCTAAAGAAGCTCTTCATGAGGCTGAACTCAGAGGTCAGGATCTTGTTAAGATTGCTCCTCAGGCAAAGCCGCCCGTTGTAAAGATAATGGATTACAGCAAATTCCGCTATGAGCAGGCTAAACGCGAAAAGGAAAACCGTAAAAAGCAGAAAACGATTGATACCAAAGAAATCCGCCTTTCGCTTAATATTGATATCGGCGATTTCAATACAAAGGTAAATCAGGCTAAAAAGTTCCTTGAAAAAGGAGATAAGCTCAAGGTTTCACTGCGTCTTCGCGGCAGGGAAATGGCCCATTCGGACCTTGGCGTTGCGAATATGGAAAGATTTGCTCAGGCTCTCGGTGATGAATTTAATGTTGATAAAGCCCCAAAGCTTGAGGGCAGGCAGATTCTCATGTTCATGTCCCAAAAGCCGTCTAAATAATTAAAAATAAATTTCTGGAGGAATAAATTATGCCAAAGATCAAAACACACAGCGGCGCAAAAAAGCGTTTCAAAACAACTAAAAGCGGCAAGGTAAAGCGCGCTCATGCTTATACCTCTCATATCCTTACAAAGAAAACAACAAAGCGTAAAAGAAATCTTCGCAAAACAACAGTCGGCGATGTAACGAACCAGAAGCAGATGAAGAGGCTCGTTCCTTATAAATAATAAGATTTCACCGCGCGTTTTTGCGCAGTTATTTTAAATATTGATAATAATCGTTAATCTATCGGAGGTAATAAGTTATGGCAAGAATCAAAGGCGCTATGGCCACTCGTAAAAGAAGAAAGAAAGTATTAAAAGCCGCTAAGGGCTATTACGGCAGTAAACACCGCCTTTTCAAAACAGCTAAGCAGGCTGTTATGAAGAGCGGTCAGTATGCTTACATCGGCAGAAAGCAGAAGAAGAGAGAGTTCCGCAGAATGTGGATCACAAGAATTTCTGCTGCTTGCAAGGCAAACGGTATCAACTATTCAACATTCATGAACGGTCTTAAAAAGGCCGGCATCGATCTTAACAGAAAGATGCTTGCAGAGATCGCTGTTTCAGACGCTGCTGCGTTCACTTCTCTTGTTGAATCAGCAAAGGCTGCTCTTTAATTCTGAATTAAAGCAATAAAACAAACTCAGCCCCGCCGGCATTGCCGGCGGGGCTCTTTTTGAACAGTTTATTTATTTTATTAAAAATCTTTGTATTTTCAATTTTTTATGTTGAACTTTTTTGCATAATAATGTATTATAATTAATATCTTAAATTTAGATATTAAAAATATAGTATAAATACAGCTTTCAGTGGTTTTATTTAAACGTAAATTTTTATGAGCCGTGGAGACATTCGGTATGGAAAAAATCACAAGCAGATCTAATAATTTAATAAAGCATATCAAAAAGCTTTTCACCTCTCATAAATACCGCGCTGAAAATTTTCAGTTTGCTCTTGAGGGTGCAAGGCTTTGTTTTGATGTTCTGAATTCCGAATGCGGTGCAGATATACTGCTTTTGACGGAAGCGGCAGATTGCAAATATGCGGATAAATGTTCTCAGCTTGTAAACGGATTTGACAAGGTTTTCTATATCAGCGATGAGCTTGCCGCTTATTTGAGCGAAACAAAAAATCCCCAGGGTGTTTTTGCAGTGTGTTCCCAAAGAACAGGCAGCTTTTACCCCGAAAGAGGAAAGAAATATATAGCCCTTGATAAGATACAGGATCCTGCAAATCTCGGCGCGATAATACGAACGGCTGAAGCGCTTGGAGTTGACGGCGCTGTTTTGAGCGGCTGCTGTGATCTGTATAACCCCAAGGTTCTGCGTTCTTCTATGGGAGGCGTGCTCAGACTTCCGGTTTTGCAGTGTGATGATCTTGCTAAGGAGATAAGAAATCTCAATTCACAAGGCTTTGATTCATATGCCGCTGTACCCGATTCGTCAGCGTCAGATATTAAAGATTTATCTTTCAATGGTTCAGACATCTGTGTTATCGGAAATGAGGGTAACGGCGTTTCGGATGATGTAAAAGAAGCGTGCTCGGGTCTTTTGACCATAAATATGCTCGGCAGAGCGGAAAGTCTCAACGCTTCCGTAGCCGCCGCCATAGTAATGTGGGAGATGCTCGGTTGAATAGTAATACACCTTATTGGATATGGCTTCAGAGCGCACTCGGCGCAGGAGCAAGAATAAAAGAAATAACTGAATATTTCGGCGGTGTTAAAGAGGTATATGACGCGGGAAAAACTCAGTGGAAAATGAGTCCCGTGCTTGTGCCCCGTCAGGTTGAGCACCTGAAAAAGTGTTCGCTTGCGCAGGCAAATGATATTCTTACGGTCTGCAGACTCAACAGCTGGCAGGTAATAACTCCGGATGATGAGAATTATCCGCGCCGCCTTTATGAAATAGATAATCCGCCTGCCGCGCTTTATGTTGCGGGCAATCTGCCTGATATTGACAACAGTGTGGCAATAGGCATAGTAGGTACAAGAAAAGCAAGCGATTACGCAATTAAAGCAGCCGATGTAATGAGCAGGGGAATTGCAAAGCTTGGCGCAGTTGTTGTATCCGGCGGTGCTCTCGGAGTTGATACCGCCGCACATAACGCCGCCATTCTCAGCTCCGGCAAAACGGTTGCAGTATTAGGCTGCGGTCTTGGAACTAATTATCTTATGGAAAATAAACCGCTTAGAGATTCAATTGCCGCCAACGGTGCTCTTGTTACGGAATTTCAGCCGTTTACAAAAGCGTCAAGGTACACTTTTCCGGTCAGAAACAGAATTATAAGCGGGCTCTCATTGGGCGTGCTCGTTGTTGAGGCGGGCATCAGAAGCGGCAGTCTTATTACTGCAGGATATGCTGCCGATCAGGGCAGAGATGTTTACGCCATTCCCTGTTCCATTTTGGAGCCTGAATACGCAGGAACAAATAAACTGATAGACCAAGGGGCTGTTGTGGCAACAAAACCGCTCGATCTGGTTTATCCTTATGCAGAGCGTTACGGTATAGATGTCAGCGGCGCAAAAAGCGTAGGCGCCATAATGAAAGAAACTTCGCATAAAACCGTAAACGCAAAGGAAACAAGCGGCATTTCGTTTGAAAATCTAAACATCAGCAGAGAAAAACGTGCCGAAAGGCAGAAAGCCGCCGCACAGCTCAGCGGAAATACGCTTACGGTATACAGAGCGCTCGGCGAAGATTATATGCACGTTGATGAAATCGCCGCAAAAACCTCACTCGGCACGGGTGCGGTACTCACAGCGCTCACTGCTCTGGAGATCGCCGATCTCGTTCAGAGCGCCGGAGGAAAAAGATATAAATTATCCTGAAAGGAATAAATCATATATGTCAAAACTTGTAATAGTTGAGTCGCCTGCAAAGGCAAAGAATATAAAAGGCTATCTGGGCAAAGGGTATGAGGTGGTTGCCTCTATGGGTCATGTTAGGGATCTCCCGTCTGCAAGACTGTCGGTTGATATAGAACATGATTTTGCCCCAAAATACGCAATCATTAAGGGCAAGGAAAACTTTGTTAAAGAACTTCAGAAAAAAGCGGATAAATCAGATTACGTTTATCTTGCAACGGACCCTGATAGAGAGGGAGAAGCAATAAGCTGGCACCTTGCAACTATTCTCGGTCTTGACCTGAAAGAAAAAAACAGGGTAACATTTAACGAGATTACAAAGCACGGCGTTGAGCAGGGTATGGAACAGCCTCGAAGCATTGATATTGATCTTGTAGATGCTCAGCAGGCAAGGCGTATTCTTGACAGGCTTATCGGTTATAAGCTTTCTCCGTTCATCAGCCAGAAAATAAGGCGCGGTCTTTCGGCGGGCAGAGTTCAGTCCGTAGCGCTCCGCCTTGTTGTTGACAGGGAAGAGGAGATAAGAGCATTTAAGCCCGAAGAATACTGGTCAATAGACGCCAAGTTCACAAATCCCCCAAGCAAAAAAACTTTCTCAGCCGCCGTAAACAGCAAGGACGGCAAAAAGATAAAAATAACCTGCAAAGAGGAAAGCGACAAAATTTTAAGCGATCTTGACGGCGCTGAGTATATCGTAACATCAGTTAAAAAGGGAACACGTAAAAAGAGCCCCACACCTCCGTTTATCACTTCCACACTTCAGCAGGAGGCTTCAAGAAGACTTTCATTCCAGGCAAGAAGAACAATGAAAGCCGCTCAGGAACTTTACGAAGGCGTGGATGTTGAAAACCTCGGAACAGTCGGTCTTATAACCTATATGCGTACCGACTCGCTTCGTATCTCTGATGAAGCACGCGCGGCAGGAAACCAGTTCATCCTTGAAAATTACGGAGAAAAATATCTTCCGAAAAAACCGAGATTCTTTAAGTCAAAGGGCAATATTCAGGACGGCCATGAAGCTATACGCCCGTCTATGCCGGGTGTAACACCTGCTCAGGTAAAATCGTCCCTTACAAACGATCAGTATAAGATTTATAAGCTTATCTGGGAACGCTTCATAGCTTCTCTTATGGAAAACTGCCTGCAGGAAACCGTTAGAGCAGAAATAACGGCAGGCGATTATGTGTTTACCGCTTCTGGTTATACAGTCAAGTTTGACGGCTTTACCGTTCTTTACGAGGAGTCAAAGGATGATTCCGCAAATGATTCCTCAGCTCCGCTGCCTGAGATTAAAACAGGAGATAAGCTTAGGCTCAAATCACTTGAGGGCAACCAGCACTTCACACAGCCGCCAGCAAGATATACGGAAGCAAGCCTTACAAAAGCGCTTGAGGAAAACGGCGTCGGCAGACCGTCAACTTATGTAACCATCACTTCAACAATCGTTTCGCGTGAATATGTAAAGCGTGAGGGCAAGCAGTTTGTGCCCACAGAATTGGGTGAAGCGGTAATAAAACTGCTTAAAGATAAAATGCCGAATATCGTAAACGTAAAATACACCTCAAAAATGGAAGAAGATCTTGATAAGATTGACAGCGGCGATAAAAATTATATAGATATGATACGCCGCTATTACGATGATTTTGAAAAGCCTTTGGAAAAGGCGAAAAAAGAAATGCAGGGCGTCAAGATCAAGCTCAAGGAAGAGGAAACGGACGAAATTTGTGAAAAGTGCGGCAGGCGAATGGTTGTCAAAGTCGGCAGATTCGGCAAATTCCTTGCATGCCCCGGCTATCCTGAATGCAAAAATACAAAACCGCTCGTACTTAAAACAAAAGCAAAATGTCCCCGCTGCGGCGGCGATGTTATTGAAAAGAAAACAAGAAAAGGCGCATCTTTCTACGGCTGTTCAAATTATCCCGAATGTAATTTTATGACATGGGATATGCCAAGTGATGAGGTTTGCCCACGCTGCGGTAAATCACTGTTCAGAAGAAAAGGAAATGTGCTTTACTGCCCTGATACTGAAGGCTGTGGTTTCACAAAGCCTGCCAGAAAAAAGAAAAGCGAAGAATAAAGTATGAAATTTAATGTTATCGGCGCCGGCCTTGCCGGCACTGAAGCCGCATGGCAGATAGCAAACGCAGGCGAAAAGGTAACTCTTTTTGAGCAAAAACCGCTAAAAAGATCACCCGCCCATAAATCTGATGATTTTGCCGAGCTTGTATGTTCAAATTCCCTCAAAGCCGCAAGGATAGATTCCGCTGCGGGTCTGTTGAAGGAGGAAATGGCGCGTTTGGGCTCGCTTACCGTTCCCGTTGCAAGGGAGTGTTCAGTAGCGGCGGGCGGCGCTCTTGCTGTTGACAGAAATATCTTTTCATCCTGTGTTACCGAAAAAATAAGATCACACCCAAATATTACAGTGGTCAATTCTGCTGTGGAAGATATCCCCGCTGATGACGGCTCTGTAACGATAGTAGCCACAGGCCCGCTTACTGACGGAGCTATGAGCGAAAGTATAAAATCGCTGTGCGGAGATTATCTTTCCTTTTACGATGCCGCCGCTCCCATAATCACGGCGGACAGTATTGATATGGATATCGTTTTCGGCGCGTCCCGCTACGGCAGAGGCGGCGAGAGCGATTATCTCAACTGCCCCTTTAATAAGGAGCAGTATGAAAATTTTATATCGGAGCTTGTAAATGCTCAGGGTACGGTGCTTCATGATTTTGATGTATATGAAGGCTGTATGCCGATAGAAAAACTCGCAAAGCGGGGAGCGGATGCCCCTCGTTTCGGCCCGATGAAACCTGTAGGTCTTATTGATCCGAAAACCGGTCACCGTCCGTGGGCGGCTGTTCAGCTAAGGCGGGAAAATTCGGCGGGCACAATGTTCAACCTCGTCGGATTTCAGACAAATCTTAAATTCGGCGAACAGAAAAGAGTGTTTTCAATGATCCCGGGGCTTGAAAATGCCGAGTTTGTAAGATACGGCGTTATGCACAGAAATTCATTTCTTGATTCGCCCAGACTGCTCAGCAAAACCTTTCAGCTCAGAAAACAGCCCAATGTGTTTTTCGCAGGGCAGATAACCGGTGTTGAAGGTTATATGGAATCTGCGGCGTCGGGAATCATAGCAGGTAAAAACGCAGTGCGCGCGGCTCACGGAAAATCCCCGCTTGAGCTTCCGCCTGTCACAATGACGGGAGCGCTCTGCTCGTATATAAGTGATGAAACAGTCAAGGACTTTCAGCCTATGGGCGCAAATTTCGGCATACTTCCGCCGATAGAGCCTAAGATAAAGGATAAAAAACAGCGTTACGCCGCTTTGGCTGAAAGAGCACTCAGTGCTTTGGAAAGGATTATAAGCAATGAAGATTATTGTTGACGCGTTCGGAGGAGATAATGCACCGCTTGAAATAATCAAAGGCTCTCAGATGGCAGTTGATGAATTCGGCACGGATATTCTTCTTGTGGGCGATGAAAGCAAGATCAGCAAATGCATAAAAGATAACAATATAAAGCTTAAAAAAACAGAGATAGTTAACGCATCGGGAGAGGATATACTTATGACGGACAGCGCAAAGTCCGTTTTGAAAGAAAAATCCGATTCCAGCATGGGCACAGGCTTCAGATTGCTCAATGAGGGTGCGGGAGACGCTTTTGTTTCCGCGGGTAATACGGGTGCCATCACTGTGGGCGCAACTCTTATCACTAAAAGGATAAAAGGTGTCAAAAGGCCGTGTATCGCTTCCGTAATGCCAAGCGTCAACAAACCGTTTCTGCTGCTTGACTGCGGCGCAAATACAGAGTGCAGATCAGATTTCCTCTATCAGTTCGGCTTGCTCGGCAGTCTTTATATGCAGCATATTCTCGGATTTCAAAATCCGCGCGTAGCTCTTGTAAATAACGGAACAGAAGAAACCAAAGGCACACCCGTTGTTAAAGAAGCTTACGCTCTTATGAAAAATGCCGATTATAATTTTATCGGCAACATTGAAGCGCGGCAGATTCCGTTCGGAGACGCAGATGTTGTTGTTGCGGACGGATTTTCGGGCAATCTTGTTCTCAAAATGTATGAGGGCGTTGCAAAAGCGCTTATGAATGAAGTTAAATCCGTTTTCAAGAAAAACATATTTACAATGCTTTCGGCTGTCGGCGTGCTCGGCGGGATAAATGATATGAAAAAGCAGTTTGATTACAAGGAGTACGGCGGCGCCGTGCTTCTCGGTGTAAAAAAACCCGTAATTAAGGCGCATGGCAGCGCTGATGCCCGCACTTTCAAAAATGCGATAAAGCAGGCAGTTTGGTTTCTTGAAAACGATCTTATAAATGAAATTGAAAAGGCGTTTGATGTAAATGAACAGTAATTTATCTTCACTTGAAAACAATATCGGTTATGTTTTCGAAAACAAATCGATTCTCAAGCAGGCGCTTACCCACAGCAGTTACGCAAATGAAAACAGAAATTCCGGCCCGTTTAACGAAAGACTTGAATTTCTCGGAGACGCAGTGCTTTCTCTTATTTCTGCTGATTTTCTTTACAGAAGATTCCCGTCTATGCCGGAGGGTGATCTTACCAAATTGCGCTCGGGTCTTGTTTGTACCGCGTCACTTTCAGAATATGCGCGTCAGATTTCGCTCGGTGATTTTCTGCTGCTCGGCAAGGGAGAGGATGCAAACGGCGGAAGAGAGCGCAATTCAAATCTTGAAAACGCTTTCGAGGCTGTTATAGCGGCTGTTTATCTTGACGGCGGTATAGAGTGCGCAAGAAAATTCGTTCTGCGCTTTCTTGATGTGTCTGTTGAAACACGTCATATCAATTTCAAGGATTATAAAACAAAGCTGCAGGAGATAGTTCAGGAAAGTCACGAGGAAACATTAAATTACGTTGTTACCAATGTCAGCGGCCCTGATCATGATAAGCGTTATGAGATAGAAGTACATCTGAATTCAAACGTGATCGGCAAGGGTACAGGCAGAAGTAAAAAACAGGCTGAGCAGGAGGCGGCTAAACAGGCTTTGGAGTTGATGGGTCTATGAGAAAAAGCAATATTTCTATTTTCGTGCCGCATATAGGCTGCCCCCATAAATGTTCTTTCTGTAATCAGAATACCATCACGGGGCAGACGTCAGCACCCACTGCTCAGGATGTGAGAGATACTGTGGAAACGGCGCTGAAGTCTAACGGGGACAGCAGATTTGAATATGAGATCGCTTTCTTCGGAGGTTCCTTTACCGCGATAGACAGGGAATATATGGTTTCTCTGCTTGAGGCGGCTTATCCCTATGTTAAAAACGGCAGTGTGAAAGGCATAAGAATTTCAACACGTCCAGATTTTATAGATGACGAGATACTTTCAATTCTTAAAAAATACGGCGTCACTTCAATAGAGCTTGGCGCTCAGAATATGAATGACAAGGTGCTTGCTGCAAACCTGCGCGGTCATACGGCTGAGGATGTCAGAAACGCCGCTAATCTTATAAAAAAAAGAGACTTTGAGTTAGGTCTTCAGATGATGACGGATCTTTATATGTCAAACAGGGGTCTGGATTTTGCCACAGCAAGGGAGTTTGCAAAGCTCAAACCCAAAACAGTCAGAATCTACCCTACGGTTGTGCTCAAAGGTACATATCTTGCAAAGCTTTACGAAAGCGGCGAATATAAGCCGACTCCGCTGAAAAAGACCGTTGCTCTCTGCGCCGATCTTGTGGAGTTCTTTGAACAGCACGATATAGATGTTATCAGAGTTGGTCTCCATTCCAGCTCGGACGTCAAAGAAAATATGCTTGCCGGCGGCTATCACGAATGCCTCGGTGAGATGGTAATATCAAAAATGATGTTTAACCAGATTTTGAGAACTCCGCCCGGTGAACATCAGGTCTTTATAAATCAAAAATCTATTTCAAAACTTCTGGGCAATAAGAAATCAAATCTTGCGGAGCTTGAAAAGGCAGGCTATAAGCTTGAAATCAAGTATAACAACGCTTTAGGGCCCAATGAGCTGAGGATAATTTAAATGATATTAAAAACACTTGAAATGCAGGGCTTCAAGTCCTTTCCCGATAAAACTGAGCTTTCTTTCGGCAGGGGAATAACTGCCGTAGTAGGCCCTAACGGTTCGGGAAAAAGTAATATTTCGGATGCGGTTCGCTGGGTATTGGGAGAAACATCCACAAAGAACCTCAGAGGTTCAAAGATGGAGGATGTTATCTTCGGTGGTACTTCCGCAAGAAAACCTGTTGGTTTTGCGCAGGTTCGCCTTACACTTGACAACAGCGATAAAGCGCTTAAAGATAAAGGCGATACCGTAACAGTTTCCCGCCGCTATTACAGAAGCGGTGAAAGCGAATATATGATAGACGGTGAAATCGTAAGACGCCGTGATATACATGAACTGTTTATGGATACGGGTCTCGGTGCAGACGGATATTCAATAGTCGGTCAGGGTAAGATAGATTCCATTATATCTGCAAAAAATGAGGACAGGCGTGAGCTCTTTGAAGAAGCCGCGGGTATTTCCCGTTTTCGCCATAAAAGAACAGATGCACAGCGCAGACTTGACCAGGCGCAGGAAAATCTTGTGCGTCTGCTTGATATTTTGGGTGAGCTTGAAAGCCGCGTAGGCCCCCTAAAGGCTCAGAGCGAAAAAGCCGCTGAATTTTTAAAACTTTCAGAAGAAAAGAAAACGCTTGAAATAGGCGTTTGGATTAATAAAATAAATAAATTCACAAACGAGCTTCGCAAGCAGGAGCATAAAATAGACGCCGCAAACGAATCTTATAATATCTGTGAAAATGAACTGAAAAGTATCGAAAACGATATTGAAGCGGCGCTTGAAGAAACTGTTAAGATAAACGCATCAATAGACGAAATCAGAAATACCGCTGCGGGTTATGACGAGGAAGCCCTTAAAAAAGACGGTGAGGCGTCTGTAATAGAGGCTAATCTTGAGCATAACGAAGAAACGGTAAAAAGACTTGAAAATGATATAGAAACAGTTGCCAAAGGCAATGAATCAATAGATGAAAGCATAGCGCAAAAACGCGCGCTGATAGAGCAGTGTGATAAGAAATCGCAGGAATTAAGACAGCAGCTTGAAAATGTAACAGGCGAAACTCAGCAGCTTTTAAATTCAAATGAGGAGTTCTCAAAGCTTTCCTCACAGCTTAACAGCACTCTTGCTTCCCTCACAATGAAACTTTCAGATTACAGGGTAAAGCTTACTCAGGCACAGTCAAGTATTGATGAGATAGAGGCAAGAAAAGGTGATGTGGATACTGCCGTTTCACAGCTGCAGTCTGAGGTGGATGCAGAAAATCTGAAAAAAGCCGAAAGTGAAAAACTGCTTTCAGAGCTTCAGGAAAGAATAGAAGAAAACACAAATGCCGTAAACGGTTTTACTCTTAAACTCAAAGGCAAGACCGATAAGGCACAGAAACTCAAAGAACATCTTGAAAAAGCAACTTCTGCGCTTTCCGAAAAGCGTTCCCGCGCAAAAATGCTCTCGGATCTTGAAAAGAATATGGAGGGCTACTCGGGAGCCGTAAAAGCTGTTGTTCGCCGTTCGCAGTCAGGCGCTCTCGGAGGAATACACGGTGTCCTCTCTCAGCTTATTCAGGTTGAAAACGAATACTCAACTGCCGTTGAGGTAGCACTCGGCGCCGCTATGCAGAATGTTGTTACTTCTACTGAGGCGGACGCAAAAAGAGCAATCAATTATCTTAAATCGAATAATCTCGGCAGAGCCACTTTCCTGCCTATATCAAATATCAAGGGTAGATCGCTTGGCGAAAAAGGGCTTGACGATAATCTCGGCTTTATTGCCGTAGCAAGCGACCTTGTTGAGTGCGATGCAAAATACAAACAGATAATAAGCAATCTTCTCTCACGCGTTGTTATAGCAGATGATATGGACAGCGCTATCGGTATTGCCAAAGAATATAAAAACCGTTTCAAGATAGTTACTCTTGACGGTCAGGTAATAAATCCAGGCGGCTCAATGACAGGCGGCAGCCGTGCAAAAGGCGCAGGTATACTGTCACGTTCCAACATGATAGAAGAACTGCTTTCTCAGGCTAAAGAACTTGAAGCAGAGGAGCAGAAACTTTCTGCCGATTATAAATCTGCTTTTGAGGAGGCAAACAGGTTTGCCGCTCAGATGCAGGCTGCTCAGGCAGATCTTATGACAGCAAAAGAAGATCTTATCCGTGCTGAGGGCGAGGATAAACTTATCGGAGATAAACTTGCGACTCTGAAAAGCAGACTTGCAGACCTTTTGGCTGAAAAAGAAACCGCCGGCAGCAGAATAGCAATGTTTAAAAAAGATTATGACGAGGCTCAGGCAGGCGCTGCCGAAATTCAGGCTCAGATTGATAAGACTGAAAATGAAATAGAGCGTGTTTCGGGCGATGCAAAGGGCACTCAGGAAAAAAGAGAAGAGCTTCGCCAAAAAGCAGAGCAGATAAATCTTGAACTTGTAACGCTTGCCAAGGATTCTCAGGCGGCAAGTCTTTCTATTGAAGAACTCGAATTAAGAAAGTCCACACAGTCCGGCAGAGTATCTGAAATTGAAAACGAGATATCGTTAATCAATTCAAAAAGCGAGGAGCTGAAGGCGCAGATAGAGCAGATAATGGCACAGGCTCAGAAACTCAGAGAAAAATCTGCTTGCTCTGCCAACGAGATAGAATCCCTTATAGAAAAGAGAAACGAGCTTGACAAACGCTCAGCAGATCTTCGTACTCTTGAAAAAGCTAAGGGTCAGGAAAGAGAAAAGCTTTCTGCTGAAATGGTGCGCCTTGACGAACGCAAGATTGCAATGCGCAAAGAGTATGATGAACTTAACGATATGCTGTTTGAGCAGTATGAACTTACAAGGCGTGAGGCAGAAGCACTCAATATTCAGATAGAGAATATGGAGGAGGCTAAAAAACGCCTTCACGAAATAAAAGTTGCCATAAAAAAACTCGGCTCTATCAATGTAGGTGCAATTGAGGAATACAAAGAGGTATCCGAAAGATATGAGTTCCTTAAAGCTCAGATTGACGATATTGAGAAGTCAAAATCCGAACTCAGCAAGATCATAGATGATCTCACCTCATCAATGAGTGAGAAATTTATGACGCAGTTCAACCGCATAAATGAAGAGTTTAAAAAATGCTTTGCGGATTTCTTCGGCGGCGGCAAGGGCGAGATAATACTCGATGAGCCCGATAACTGCCTTGAAAGCCCCATAGAAATAAAAATACAGCCTCCCGGAAAATCAGTTCAGAATATTAATCTGTTTTCCGGCGGTGAAAAGTCTCTTGCCGCACTTGCACTGCTTTTCAGCGTGCTTCGTGTTACTCCGTCTCCGTTTTGTATTTATGACGAGGTTGAGGCTGCGCTTGATGATGTAAACGTAGAGCGCTTTGCAAAGTATATGCGTAAAATGACCGATAAAACGCAGTTTATTTCAATTACCCACAGACGCGGCACAATGGAAGAGGCTGATGTTCTTTACGGCGTAACAATGCAGGAAAAAGGCGTTTCAAAACTGCTTGAACTTCAGTCTGCCGAACTTGCCGCTAAAATGGGACTTGAAGCATAATAACCTTACTTATAAAGAAAGGCGTTTAAAATATGGGATTGTTTGATAAATTCAGAAAAGGCCTCAGAAAAACAAGAGAACAGGGAATTACCGCTCAGATAAACGAGGTTGTTGAAAATTATGAGGAGATAACCGATGAGCTTTACGATGAGCTTGAGGAGATCCTTATAATGGGCGACGTGGGTTTCCCCACTGCGGAAAAAATTATAAAGAGCCTGCGTGAAAAGGTTGAAAATGACGGAATTACCAATGTCAAAAAAGTGCGTGAAACGCTTAAAGATATCGTGTCAGGTATTGTATGGGGCGGCAGCTATTTAAGACTTCGCACAAAGCCCTCCGTAATCCTTGTAATCGGTGTTAACGGCGTGGGCAAAACAACTACTATAGGCAAGCTTGCGCTCAGGCTCAAGGATCAGGGCAGAAAAGTTATTCTCGGTGCCGCGGATACATTCAGAGCGGCGGCTATAGAGCAGCTCCAGGTTTGGGCAGACAGAGCTGAAGTTGATTTGATTAAATCAGCCGAAGGTTCAGACCCCGCGTCCGTAGTGTTTGATACTATTCAGGCGGGTAAGGCAAGAGGCGCCGATGTTATTATCATAGATACCGCAGGCAGACTTCATAACAAGAAAAATCTTATGGATGAGCTTAACAAGATAGGCAGGGTAATAGACCGTGAACTGCCCGATGCGTCAAAAGAAGTGCTTCTTGTGCTTGACGCAACCACGGGTCAGAACGCTGTAAATCAGGCAAAGGATTTCAAAGACGCTGCGGGTATCACCGGCATTGTGCTTACAAAGCTTGACGGTACGGCAAGAGGCGGCGTTGTGCTTGCTATAAATAATGAACTTGACGTGCCCGTAAAATTTGTGGGCGTTGGCGAACAGATAGACGATCTTCAGCCGTTTGATGCCGATGCTTTTGCAGCAGGTCTGTTTGATGAAGAGGAGAAATAATGGATTTTATTTTAGCAACAAATAACATGAAAAAACTTGAAGAGCTTCAGAGGATACTTTCTCCGCTCGGCGTAAATGTGTTAACAGCAAAAGATCTCGGTATAACTTTGCCGGAGGTTGAGGAGAACGGCACTACCTTTGAGGAAAACGCTCATATCAAGGCACAGTCTGCATGCGATATAACAAATCTGCCTTCAATAGCGGATGACAGCGGACTTTGCGTAGATTATCTTGACGGTGCGCCCGGCATTTTCTCGGCAAGATTTGCGGGCGAGCACGGCAATGATGAAAAGAATAACGATCTTTTGCTTGAAAAGCTTGACGGCGTTCCTCAGGAAAAACGCACAGCGCATTATGTTTGCGCTGTATGCTGTGTTTTCCCTGACGGCCGTGAGATAACCGTGCGCGGAGAGTGCCCGGGTTATATCGGCTTTGAAAGGGACGGCAACGCCGGTTTCGGTTATGATCCGCTGTTTATAGTAAACGGCAAATCATTCGGAAGATATTCGGCTGAGGATAAAGATAAAATAAGCCACAGGGGCAATGCCCTCAGACTTCTTAAAAATGAACTGGAGAAAATTTTATGACTTCTAAAGAAAGAGCCGCGCTCAGAGCGGCGGCAAATCCGCTTGAGCCGATATTTCAGATAGGCAAAGAGGGGATTTCAGATAATTTGATCTCCCAGCTTGATGACGCGCTTGATTCACGGGAACTGCTGAAAATAAGAGTGCATCTTGAAACATCGCCGAAAAAGCCGCGCCAGCTTGCAGATGAACTTCAGACAGCGCTCGGCGCGGAGGTAATTCAGGTCATAGGCGGGGTAATCGTGCTTTACAGAAAAGCGGATGAAGAAAAGATAAAGGCAAAAAAAGCCGCTGCCGCTAAAAGCAAAAAGCCTGCAAAAAAACATGTAAAGATAAAAGGCATGCGCAGCAGGTACGCCCGTGAGGAAAATATAAAAACATACAGGGGCAATGCCAGAGGCCGAGGGGAAAGACATTGAGACTCGGTATTTTCGGCGGGGCGTTTAACCCCGTCCATAACGGGCATGTAAATCTTGCGCAACAGTATATCCGAATTTTAAATCTTGATATGCTTTATATAATCCCCACAGCCAACCCGCCGCACAGAACAGGCAGCAATTTTGCTCCGGCAGACGCCCGCCTTGATATGCTCAGAGCAGCTTTTGCGGGAAACGGTAAAGTTGTTGTTTCAGATATGGAATTCAGGCGGGAGGGCAAAAGCTATACTTATGACACCGTTCAGATTCTAAAAAGCCAATACCCGGGTGCGGATATTTTCCTCATAGTAGGAGAAGATCAGCTTTTTAAATTTGAAGAGTGGTATAGGTATACCGATATTCTGAAAGAAGTTACACTTTGTACGGCGGCACGCGGTGAAAGCAGCCGCAGAAAAATTGCGGACTTCTCAAATCAGCATTTCGGCTCGGCAAACGTTTTTATAGCCGATATTGAGCCCGTTGTTGTTTCAAGCAGCCAAATCAGGGGCAAAATTAAAGCAAAAGATGATATTTCGGGTCTTGTGCCCGCGTGTGTTTTGGATTATATTAATGAAAAGGGGCTTTATGTTGATTGATTTTGATAAATATACGGCAATTATCGAAAGCCGCCTTAGACCGGAAAGGTTCAAACATTCGCTTAATGTTGCGGATTGTGCCGCAAAGCTTGCGGAAAAGTACGGCGCAGATGCTGATAAGGCACGCCTTGCGGGAATTTTGCATGATATTACAAAGCAAACGCCTCTTGAGGAGCAGTACGGTTACATTATCAGCGCAGGCGGTGAGCTTTCAAAGCTGGAGCTGAATAATCCGTCTGTAATACACCAAAAATCGGGAGAGGCGTATTGCCGCACCGTTCTGGGAATAGATGATGGAGATGTGCTTGGCGCAATAAGGTATCACACTACGGGAAGACGCGGTATGACACTGCTTGAAAGGATAGTGTATACAGCCGATTTTATATCCGCTGACAGAAATTATCCCGATGTTGATAAAATGCGTGCTCTTGCCTCACAGAGCCTTGAGGACGCAATGGTATATTCGCTTAAATTCACAATGAACAAGCTTGTGGGTGAAACACAGCTTATTCATCCCGATACGCTTGAGTGTTATAATTATTTACTGGAGGAAAGAATAAAGGATTAGTATATGACTTCACTTGATATCGTAAGAATTGCCGCAAAAGCGGCAGACAGTAAAAAAGGCCATGAAATTCGTATTATAAAAATCAGGGATATTTCCGTTCTTGCGGATTATTTCGTTTTTGTAAGCGGTGATTCTAATACACAGACACGTGCTATTGCCGAGGAAGTGGAATTCAAACTCGGCGAGGCGGGCGAACAGCCGCATCATATTGAAGGGCGCCAGTCAGGCTGGATATGCCTTGATTACGGCTCTGTGGTAGTTCATGTTTTCCATAAGGAGCAAAGGCAGTATTTTCAGCTGGAGCGCCTTTGGGAGGACGGCGAGGAGATAGATCCCGCAACTTTGCTTGAAAACTGAAGGAGGATATATATGGATTACAATTTTAAACAGGTGGAAAAAAAGTGGCAGGATATATGGTATTCACAGAATACTTTTGCCGCAAAGAATGATTATTCGCTTCCCAAGTTCTATTGCCTTGTTGAATTCCCTTATCCCAGCGGTCAGGGGCTTCATGTTGGTCACCCGCGTTCTTATACCGCGCTTGACATTGTGGCAAGAAAGAAAAGACTTCAGGGATATAATGTGCTTTATCCCATGGGCTGGGATGCATTCGGACTTCCTACCGAAAATTACGCAATCAAAAACCATGTTCACCCCGCAGAGGTAACAAAGCAGAATATTGCGCATTTCAAGAGCCAGCTTCAGTCACTCGGCTTTTCATTTGACTGGACAAGAGAAATTAACACCACTGATCCCGATTATTACAAGTGGACTCAGTGGATATTTATACAGCTCTTCAAAAAGGACCTTGCTTACAAAAAGAAAATGGCGGTAAACTGGTGCACATCCTGTAAGTGCGTTCTTGCAAATGAGGAAGTTGTAAACGGTGTGTGCGAACGCTGCGGTTCCGAGGTTATCAGAAAAGAGCAGAGTCAGTGGATGCTCAAGATCACCGATTACGCAGACCGTCTTGTAAAAGACCTTGATGACGTTGATTTCATTGACCGTGTTAAAGTTCAACAGAGAAACTGGATAGGCAAAAGCCACGGTGCTGAAGTGGATTTCGGTACAACTCTCGGCGATACGCTGACTGTTTATACCACAAGGTGCGATACTCTTTTCGGCGCAACTTATATGGTTATTTCTCCTGAGCATCCTTATATTGAAAAGTGGGCTCCCAATATTAAAAATATGGATGAGGTGCGCGCTTATCAGCAGGAAGCCGCTAAAAAGAGCGATTTTGAGCGTACAGAGATTAATAAGGATAAAACAGGTGTCAGACTTGACGGCGTTATGGGTATAAACCCCGTAAATGACAAAGAGATACCGATATTTATATCGGACTATGTTCTCACATCTTACGGCACAGGCGCCATTATGGCGGTACCTGCACACGATACACGTGACTGGGAGTTTGCAAAGAAATTCGACCTTCCCATTATCGAGGTAGTAGCAGGCGGTGAGGATGTGCAGAAAGAAGCGTTCACAGACTGCGCAACAGGTAAGCTCGTAAACAGCGGATTTATCACAGGCATGAGTGTTGAGGACGCTAAAAAAGCAATGACCGAGTGGCTTGAAAAAGAGGGAAAAGGCCGCGAGAAAGTAAACTTCAAGCTTCGTGACTGGGTATTCAGCCGTCAGCGTTACTGGGGCGAGCCTATTCCGATAGTTAAATGTGAAAAGTGCGGCTATGTTCCGCTTCCCGAAAGCGAACTTCCGCTCAGACTGCCCAATGTTGATTCATATGAGCCAACAGATAACGGTGAATCTCCGCTTTCAAAGATGACGGACTGGGTAAATACAACCTGTCCGTGCTGCGGAGGCCCCGCAAAGAGAGAAACTGATACAATGCCTCAGTGGGCAGGTTCTTCATGGTATTTCCTGAGATATACAGATCCCCACAACGATAAGGCGCTTGCCTCAAAAGAAGCGCTTGAGTACTGGACTCCCGTTGATTGGTATAACGGCGGCATGGAGCACACAACGCTTCACCTGCTTTACAGCCGTTTCTGGCACAAATTCCTTTATGATATCGGCGTAGTGCCTACTTCAGAGCCTTATATGAAGCGTACCTCACACGGTATGATACTTGGCGAAAACGGCGAAAAGATGAGTAAATCAAGAGGCAATGTAGTAAATCCCGATGAGATAGTAGACCGTTACGGCGCTGATACAATGCGCCTTTACGAAATGTTTATCGGCGATTTTGAAAAGGCAGCACCTTGGAATTCCGATTCTATCAAGGGCTGTAAGAGGTTTGTTGAACGTTACTGGAATCTTCAGGAGATAGTTGCAGACGGCGACGGTTACAGCAGTGATCTTGAGGCTCTTATGCATAAAACTATAAAAAAGGTAACTGAGGATATAGATAACCTCAAGTGCAATACGGCAATCGCCGCTATGATGACTTTGCTCAATAAAGTATACGAGAAAAAGAGCATCACAAGGGCTGAACTGCGTGATCTTACGATTATGCTCAATCCTTTTGCTCCTCATGTTACCGAAGAACTTTGGGAAAAAATGGACTTCGGCGGCGCTGTTCATGACGCAAAGTGGCCCGAGTATGATGAGAGCAAAACAGTTGAAAACAGCGTTGAGATAGTTTTGCAGATAATGGGCAAAGTGCGCTCACGTATGACTATTCCCGTTGATATGCCTAAGGAAGAAGTAATTGCCCTTGCTAAGGCTGATGAAAAAATTGCGGCAGCAATAGAAGGAAAGACCATCAAAAAAGAAATTTACGTTCCCAATAAACTTGTAAATATAGTTGCAGTTTGATTTTAATACGGGCGCGGCCTTATAAGCGCCGCGCCTTTTTACGAGGTGCCGTTATGAGTGATAAAAAGAAGATATATACCGTTGCCACAGCTCACCTCGATACTGTATGGAGCTGGGATTTTGAAAAAACAGTTTCTAAATACATATATAACACGCTTGTGGATAATTTTAAGCTGTTTAATAAATACAAAACTTATAAGTTCAATTTTGAGGGCTCTTACCGTTATGAACTTATGGAAGAGTATTATCCTGAGCTTTTTGCCGAAATGAAAAAATATGTTGAGAGCGGCAGATGGAATGTCTGCGGTTCGGCATTTGAAAACGGAGATACTAATATTCCGTCCCCTGAGGCGCTTTTCAGAAATATTCTTTTCGGAAATTCGTATTTTGACAAAACTTTCGGAAAACGCAGCAAAGATATTTTTCTGCCCGACTGCTTCGGTTTCGGATGGGCTCTGCCGTCAATAGCTCACCATTCAAATCTTCTGGGCTTTACCACTCAGAAACTTGCCTGGGGCGGCGCTTACGGAGTGCCGTTTGATATAGGTAAATGGTACGGTTCAGACGGTAATTATATTTACGCAAACACAAATCCCCACGATTATTATTTCACTCTGACTCAGCTTAGAAAGTGGAATTTTGTTCAGAAAAAGCTCAAGGAAAACGAAAAGTATGATTTTGACTGGACTTACATTTTCCACGGTATAGGCGACCGCGGCGGCGCGCCTAAGGAAAAATCCGTTGCGTTTGTTGAAAATGAGGTTAACGGCAATAAGGACAGTAATATTGAAGTATATGTAGCTGAGGCTGATGAAATATTCCGTGATATAGAGAATAAACTCACAGATGAACAGAAAAACAAGCTCCCGGAGTGGAAAACGGAGCTCGTCATGCAAAACCACGGCGTTGGCGGCTACACTTCAAGAGCGTGCGGCAAAAGGTGGAACAGGCGTTGCGAGGAACTCGGAAATATAGCGGAGAGAAACAGTATTGAAGCTGAGTATTTCGGAGTTTCCGATTATAACAGACCTGCCCTTACAAGGGCGTGGAAACGTGCTATTGCGCATCAGTTTCACGATGATATGCCTGGCACAAGTGTTCAGCGTGTATATCGCCGCAGCTGGAACGATCTTGCTCTTTCCGCAAATCAGTTCACATCAGAGCTTGAAAACGCATCATGCTCCATCGCTTCTCTTATGAAGACTGATTTTTGCCAGGGTACTCCCATAATGGTTTCAAACCCTGTTGAGGCTGATATGAGCGGCGCGGTAACAATTTATCTTGACGGAATTAAAACTCAGTATGTCCGCGTTTTTGATGATTCGGGCAAAGAGGTTAAGAGCCAGGTTAATTCAGAAGAAAACGGCGTTAAAGAAATTCTTTTCATAGCGGATGTCAAAAGCCTTGGAAGCCGTGTTTATGATGTGCGCCCGAGCAGTGTGCCGTGCCGACTTGAGTCAGATCTTAAAATCAATACCGAAAATGTTATTGAAAATGAAAAATATGTTGTAACGCTCAATAAAATGGGCAATATTGCTTCAATTATTGATAAAACCTTAGATGAAAAAGAGCTTCTTAAAGAACCTGTTGTTCTCGGACTTTTCAAATATACGGGTTCAAAACAGTGGCCTGCATGGGAAATGAATTTCAAGCAGGCAAATAAAGAGGCGGACAGAATTCCAAGGCTTGTAAGTGTGTCAATAGAGGAAACAGGCCCTGCGAGAGCAGCGTTCAAAGTTGTTCAGCAGGATAAGAATCGTTCTCGCTTTACATACATTATTGCCCTCACAAGCGGCGGCAAATGCGTTGAGGTGTATTCTGAGATCGAATGGCAGAATCTCTGCACAATGGCAAAACACAAGTTCTCATTTACATGCTCAAATAAACAGGCTACATTTGATCTCGGTCTCGGCGTTATCAAAAGAGATAATATGTGCGAAAAGCTGTTTGAGGTGCCGGCTCAGAAATGGGCGGATATAACAGACGAAAGCGGCGAGTACGGCGTTTCGGTTATAAGTGAGTGCAAATACGGCTGGGATAAGTTCAATGACAATACCCTTCGCCTTACTGCACTTCATACTCCGCTTAAAAATTACAGAATAGATTCAATGCAGTCTATGATGGATATAGGCCTTAACAGATATTCTTTCGCGATTTTCAGCCATTCAGGCGCAGACCTTTCCGAAACACAGCTTGAAGCGCGCAAATTTGTTCAGCCGTTTACTGCGTACGAGTGCACAAAGCACGCAGGGGCTCTTTCAACTGATTACAGCTTCGGCAGTGTTTCTACAAATGATGTAATCATCAGGGCAATCAAAAAGGCGGAGGACAGCGATGAGATAGTTGTCCGTCTTAATGAAGGCGCCGGCAGAAATCACGATAAGTTTACACTTACTCTCGGTGAGGGTGTGGAAAGCGCAAGAGAGATATACGCAAGTGAGGAGCCGCTCGGCGAAGCAGCTGTTGAGGACGGAAAACTTGTAACTTCCTTTGCACCGTATCAGATACGCAGTTTTGCGCTCACTCTTAAAAAGAGCGGCGTAAATGCGCAGAAAAAAATTTCAAGACCCGCACAGATTGAATACGATAAAAATATTTTCACCAAAAACGGTGAAACAAACGGAGATTTCGAACTCACCATACCTCGTGAACTCGCTCCTGAAAAGGTTACCGCAAACGGAATTACATTCGATATATCCGCAACTGATAACAATGCCTGCATAATGAAAGGGCAGACAGTCAGAATTTCTTCGGGAACTGATAAACTTTGCCTGCTCTGTGCGTCATTCGGCGGCGATAAAACTGCCGAATTTGATGTTGACGGTGAAACTGTTACACGTGTGATACTGAGCGCAGATGAGCCTTTTGCAGGCTGGGATCTGCCTGATCTCGGCGACATTGCTTTTGTAAAGCACGGCAAACTCGGATGGGAGGCAACCCACAGCCATACAAACGGAAAAGACAATATGGCAAAAGGACTTTGCTTCTATATTACAGAGATAGACGTAAAAGGCAAAGAGGCTGTAATTCTGCCTGTTGACAAGGATATAGTAGTTATATCTGCTTCTGAGGTAACAAACAGAAGCGGCAGGATTGTTTCGAGAACCTTTGATGAGGTTGACGAGAACCGTGAGCAGACGTTTTATATGACTTTCGGCGAATTTTTGCGTTACTGCTGGTATAAATGCGTATGGAACCTCAATGATAAGGATGAATTTATTAAAGCAATAAACAGAGGTAGAAAAAAGTGAAAAACCCGTTTGAAAGTAACTGGACAAATGATAATAACGGCGTGCCGCTGAACTCTCCCGAGGTGGACAGGCTTATTTCCGTTAAGCCGTCAAAAAGGCAGCTGTGCCTCGCTGAAAAGCCGTTTTACCTGTTTATGCACTTTGGCATGAATACTGCAACCGGCAGAGAGTGGGGCGTAGGAACAGAAAAGGCAACTGATTTCACAATTAAGAAAATCAACGCCGCGCAGTGGGTAAGGTGCGCTAAATCTTCGGGCGCAACAGGCATTATTCTTACCTGCAAGCACCATGACGGCTTTTGCCTTTGGGAAACGGAATATTCGTCTTTTTCTGTAAAGTATTCAGATTTTAAGGGCGATATAGTAAAAATGGTTTCAGATGAATGCCATAAAGCAGGGCTTGATTTCGGTGTGTATCTTTCACCTTGGGATATGCATGAGCCGACTTACGGCACACCTGATTACAACGATTATTTCTGCAATCAGCTCACCGAGCTTCTGACAAATTACGGAGAAATTTCAGAGGTGTGGTTTGACGGCGCAAAAGGTGCAGACGCTAAAGCTTTTGAATATGACTGGCAAAGATATTATAAGCTTATAAGAGAGCTTCAGCCGGGCGCAAATATAGCAGTCTGCGGGCCCGATATCAGGTGGGTCGGCAATGAGGGCGGCAGAACACGTAAATCTGAGTTTTCTGTTGTTCCGTCATATCTCACTCTTGCAGAAACAGTGTCAAAGAAAAGTCAGCATGCAACAACTGACGCAGGCGCTATGAAAAAACGCACGTCTACAGATGAGGATCTCGGCAGCCGTGATTTTCTCAGAGACTGCCCTGAACTCTGCTGGTATCCTGCCGAGGTGGATGTTTCAATCCGTAAAGGCTGGTTCTATTCGCCTAAAAGCAATCTTACGGTTAAAAGTCCGTCAAAGCTTTTTAAGCTTTATTTGAATTCGGTCGGCAACAACTGCACTCTTCTGCTCAATGTCCCTCCCAGTAACAAAGGTATTATACATGTTAACGATGCTTTTGCTCTTCGCGGCTTGGGCAATAAGATAAGAGAGATGTATTCAAAGCCCGTTATCGTTGAAAAGTTTGGTATGCTCAAAGATACGGACGGCGTTATAGATTTTAATTTTGACAGTGAAAAGAAAATAAAATATGTAATGCTTAAAGAGGATATAAGATATTCACAGCGTGTTGAAGCGTTTGATATTTTTCTCAGAAAAGAAAACGGAAATTATGTGCACGTTTACTCCGGAACTGTTATAGGCTCACTTAAAATAGCTAAAACAGGCGGGAAAAAATGCGTTGGCGCAAGGGTTATAATTCGCCAGAGCAGAAGCACACCTGTGATTTCCGAAATAGGATTTTATGAGTAATTTGCATAAAAAATCCCTGTCTGATTTCAGACAGGGATTTTTTTATCCGTTTTATACTTATCGATAAAAAACGCGGTTTTTTGACTTTTTACAGTCTTGAAACCGCGTTTAATACTCTTTTTTTGTCAGCGCTCCATAAAGGAGCTATCAGATCCTTTTTTGCTCCGTCTCCCGTCAGACGGTGGATAACAATATTTTTCGGAATGATATCAAGGCAGCTTTTCAGTATGTCAAGATATTCGTCCATAGTGAGCACTTTGAATTTTCCGTTTTCATAGTCTTTAGCCAGATCTGTGCCTTTCAGTACATGAAGCAGCTGCAGTTTTATTCCGTCAATCCCGCTTTTGCAGGCGTAATCAACGCTTTCAAGCATATCGCTTTTTGTTTCTCCCGGAAGTCCGAGTATGATGTGGCAGACCACCTCTAATCCTGCCGCCTTGAGCCGTCTAACAGCGTTGTCATAGCATTCAAGCTTGTATCCCCGCCGTATGTATTCGGCGCTTTTTTCATGTATCGTCTGAAGCCCCAGTTCAACGCAAACGGGTTTGATATCGTTTAGTTCCTTTAGTAATTCAATTACTTCTTCGGGCAGGCAGTCAGGCCTTGTAGCAACGGAAAGCATAACTATATCAGGGTGGTTTATCGCTTGCGTAAACTTTTTCCTCAGCGTTTCAACAGGCGCATAGGTATTTGTAAATGCCTGGAAATAAGCAATGTACTTTCCGCTTTTAATTTTGTTCTTTACTCTTTCTTTCCCTTTTTCTATCTGCTGTGTTATTGAAAGTTCAGGGCTTTCCGCAAAATCTCCGCTTCCGCCTGCAGAGCAGAAAATGCAGCCTCGCGTTCCAAGAGTGCCGTCCCTGTTCGGGCAGGTAAATCCGCCGTTTATGCTTATCTTGTAAACTTTGCAGCCAAATCTCTCACGCAGATATCTGTTAAAACTATAATATTCCATCAGCGATTTTGTAAAATTCGTCAAGATTTCTGCCGCCGGAGCATACATAGGACTGCAGCTTTGTCAGGTCTATGTCTTTTCCGTCTGCCGTTTTGCATACGCCGCCCGCTTCTCTGAGAATTACGGTAGCACCTGCAAAATCCCACGGACGCAGTATAAGCTCATAATAAAGATCAGCTTTTCCTGCGGCAACATAGCAGATATCAAGCGCAGCAGAGCCTGCGCGCCTTACTTCAAGGCAGTTATAAAATACTTCCTCTGTAAGTTTAAACGTCTTGTGTGCAAGCTCGTGTTCATACGGGCAAGTTCCGAAAAGCACAAGGCTTTCTTTAAGCGAGCAGTCTGAAACGTGTATTCTGTTTCCGTTCAGATAAGCGCCTTTTCCTTTTTCGGCATAAAACAGATTATCAAGGTCGGGGTCAAGCACAACGCCTGAAATAAGTTCTTTATCTTTTGCAAGTCCCACCGATATGGCACTGTGCTGAAATCCTTTAACAAAGTTTGTTGTTCCGTCTATCGGGTCTATTATAAAGCAGTAGCCGTCTGTAAGCTCCTTGTCGTCCGCGCCTTCTTCACCAAGAAATGAGCACCCCGGTATTATTTCTGAAAGTTTCTCAAAAAGGTGGCGCTGTATCTCTGCGTCATACTGTGTAACAAGGTCAACATCAGAACCCTTTGTTTTAACGCCCAGATTTCCGTGCGCGCTTTTGTATATCTTTTGCGCAGAGCGTACGGCTTCTATTATTTTTTCAACCATAAAATCCCCGCCTTTGCGTTTATTTCATAAATATTCTATCATAATAAAAAATATATTCAATATAATTTATTATGATTATTACAATTATTGTTGCCGCCGCAAAGCTGTGCGAAAAACTTCTGCGCCTGTTTGGCAGGGGCGCAACTACTTTTCCCGGGAAATTGGCGCTCTTTTTAAAAAAAGATATACTCAGCTTTCTTTCACGCGGCGTAAAAGTTATTGCCGTAACGGGCACAAACGGAAAAACAACTACAGCACGCATAATTGAAACGGGGCTTAAAAAGGCGGGCAAATCCTGCTTTCTGAACCGTTCGGGAGCAAATCTTATTACAGGTGTAACGGCGGCTTTTATATCAAACTGTGACATTCACGGCAGGTGCAGATATGAATATGCCGTTCTTGAATGTGATGAAAATGCACTAAAAAAAATCAGCTTATACGTTGACGCCCAAATACTTGTGGTAACAAACATTTTCCGTGATCAGCTGGACAGATACGGAGAGGTTTCGTCAACTCTTAATGCCATTAAAACAGGTGCTGAAAATATGAAAAACGCCCTGCTTATACTCAATGCCGATGACCCGCTGTCTTTCAGCTTGAGCCGTACAGGACGGCAGTATGTTTCGTTTGGCATTAACAAATCTCTGTCCCTCGGCGGAAAAGGGGAAAGCGAGTTCTGCGTGTTCTGCTCTACACCGTATAATTATTCGTTCAGAACATATTGCCAGCTCGGCGGATTTTCATGCCCTTCGTGCGGATATTCAAGAGAGGTCCCCGATTATTCGGCGGAAGAGATTGTTGATGAAACTCCCGATAGTTCGACAATTTTCGCGCAGCTGCGCGGAAAATCTGCCCTTTTGCCTATAAATCTCGGCGGAGTTTACAATGTTTACAATGCGCTTGCCGCCGCAGCAGCGCTCTGCGAATGCGGTATATCGTCCGGCTGTGTTGAAAACACACTTTCCTCGTTCGGCGGAGCTTTCGGCAGAATGGAAACATTCGGCAGTGTAAGAATGCTTCTTGTTAAAAACCCTGCGGGTTTTACGCAGACCGTAAATTATCTTAAGCCGCTTAAAATCAATAATCTTATCTTTGTTTTAAACGATAATGATGCTGACGGCAAAGATGTTTCATGGATCTGGGACGCGGAGATAAATATAGGCAAAAACGTAAAAAATATTTACACTTTCGGTATACGCTCCGGGGATATGGCGCTGCGGCTCAAATACGCAGGCGTGGATGTTGCCGTAATTAAAAACTACGATCAGTTCATTAAAATAACCGATGAGCCTGATACGGTTATTGTGCCTACTTATACGGCAATGATGGCTCTTCGCCCGTATTTTGCACACAAATTCGGAGGAAAGGAGTTTTGGCGTTGAAACTCAGTGTGGCACACCTATACCCCGATCTGCTCAATCTGTATGGCGATTCGGGTAATCTTCTCTGCATAAAAAAACGCTGCCAGTGGCGCGGGATAGATTGTGAAATAACTCCGCTTGTAAGCGGGCGTGACTTTGATTTTTCGGACTATGATTTTATTTTCATCGGAGGCGGGCAGGACAGAGAGCAGAAAGTAGTCCTTTCCGACCTTACTGTTTCAAAGCGTGATTCGCTTTATGACGCTGTGGAGAACGGTGTAGTTGTTCTCGCCATATGCGGCGGTTATCAGCTTTTGGGCAAGTTTTATGAAACGGCAGACGGGGAGCGCCTGGATTTTACGGGAATACTTGATTTTTATACGGGTTCAGGTGATAAACGCCTTATAGGAAACTATGAGTTCAAAACCGATGAAAAGATACGGATTATAGGCTTTGAAAATCATGCGGGGCGCACTTTTCTGGGAGACGGTGTTCGTCCTCTCGGAAAAGTAGTTAAGGGTTTCGGCAATAACGGCGCTGATAAAACGGAAGGCGCAAGGTATAAAAATACATTCTGTACCTACTGCCACGGCCCCATGCTCCCTAAAAATCCCGATTTTGCCGATATGCTGATTGCAAAAGCGCTTTTACGTAAAAATGACAGTGTCGAACTCAGTGCGCTTGACTGCTCATTGGAGATACTTGCCCGCCGCCAGGTGCGTGATCTCTATATATAATAAAATAAATTAAAATTTTTCTTGATTTTGTCACTCCATTATGGTAATATATTTCAGCACGGAATACTGCCGTGCAATCCACACGCAGTGCCTGCGTTCCCTGGTGATAGTTCGGGGCGCATTGCCATAGGCGCGGCGGAGGAATAACCTAAAGGAGGAATTTTATAATGGCAAATGTAGTTTCTATGAAACAGCTTCTGGAGGCCGGTGTTCATTTCGGTCACCAGACAAGAAGATGGAACCCCAAAATGGCTCAGTACATCTTCACAGAGCGTAACGGCATCTATATCATCGACCTTCAGAAAACAGTAAAGAAGCTCGATGAGGCTTATATGTTCGTTCGCGATCTTGCCGCAGAGGGCGGTTCAATCATTTTCGTCGGCACAAAGAAGCAGGCTCAGGAATCCATCAAGGAAGAGGCTGAACGCTGCTCAATGCCTTACGTAAATGCTCGTTGGCTCGGCGGTATGCTCACAAACTTTAAAACAATCCGCGGTCGTGTTGCTCGTCTTGCTCAGCTCAAGAAGATGAGAGAGGACGGCACTTTTGACCTTCTTACAAAAAAGGAAGCAGCAGGCCTTGAGCTTCAGATTGAAAAGCTTGAGAAGTATCTCGGCGGCATCACCGAAATGAAGAAAGTTCCGGATGCTATGTTTATCGTAGATCCCCGCAAAGAGAGAATTGCCGTATCAGAGGCAATCAAACTCGGTCTTCCCATCGTTGCTATCGTTGATACAAACTGCGATCCCGATGAAATCGATTATGTAATTCCCGGAAATGATGACGCTATCCGTGCCGTAAAACTTATTGCAGGCGCAATGGCTTCAGCAGTTATCGAGGGAAGAGACGGCAGTGACGTTGCTGAGGATGCAGAGGCTCCCGCAGAGGAAGCTCCTGCAGAGGCTGCAGAGGAAACAGCTGCTGAATAATCAGATTTTACGTAAATTTAATAGTTTGGAGGAATTGTAATGAATTTTACTGCTCAGGATGTTAAAACTCTCCGCGAAAAAACAGGCGTCGGCATGATGGAGTGCAAAAAGGCTCTTACAGAGGCTGACGGCGATATGGATAAGGCAATTGACTATCTCCGTGAGAGAGGTCTTGCCGCAGCTCAGAAAAAGGCAGCAAGAATTGCTGCTGAAGGTATAGTTCTTTCCTATGCAGACGAAGCTGCTAAAAAGGGTGTTGTAATCGAAGTTAACTCAGAAACAGACTTCGTTGCTAAGAACGATAAGTTCGTTAACTTTGTTACAGACTGTGCAAAAACAATCATCGCAACAGGTGTAAGCACTGTTGAAGATCTTGCAGCTGCTGAGTATATGGGCACAGGCAGAACGGTTTCAGAAACTCTTAACGATCTTATCCTTGCAATCGGCGAGAATATGAAGATCCGTCGTTTTGAGGTTATGGAAGGCGCTCTTGCAACTTATGTTCACGCAGGCGGTTCAGTAGGCGTTATGGTTGGCTTTGACGTTGCTGATGAAGCAAAGGCTTCAACTGCAGAGTTCAAGGAAATGGGCAAGAATGTTGCAATGCAGGTTGCAGCTATGAGCCCTGCTTATCTTGATGAAGCTTCTGTTCCTCAGGAGATCATTGATCACGAAAAGAGCATCCTTGCTTCTCAGATGAAAGAAGATCCGAAAATGGCTTCTAAGCCTGAGGCTGTTCTTGCAAAGATCGCAGAGGGCAAAATGGGCAAGTACTATAAAGAGAACTGCCTTGTTGACCAGGAATTTGTTCGCGGTGATCTTTTTGACGGCAGTGTTAAAGGTTATGTTGATTCAGTTGCTAAAGCACTTGGCACAGAAATCAAGATCAATGCCTTTATCCGCATGACAAGAGGCGAAGGCCTTGAAAAGCGCCAGGAAAACTTTGCAGAGGAAATCGCAAAGCAGATCAATGGCTAATCTAAAAAAGAGATTGAGTTGTAATTTATGTGAAAAAGCCCGATATAACTAAGGTTTTAAGCTTTGTTTGGACTGATAACAAAAAGAGCAAAATATCATAAATTACCGCAAATTATCACTAATTTTCAAATGGTTTTGCGTATAATTTGCGTATTCGGTTGCGTAGAGAAAATATTTTTTACGCAAAACAATATCAATTTGCATATTCATAATATATTCAATAAGCGTGATTGAAAAATCACGCTTATTTTTTTGCCTACTGTTTATACAGTAGGCTTTTTTATTTTTATACTTTATAAAGGAGGTTGCTATGCACAAATGTAAAACGATTGCAATATGCAATCAGAAAGGTGGAGTCGGAAAAACTACCACAACTGTAAATCTCGGTGTAGGGCTCGCAATGCGGGGCAAAAAGGTTTTACTTGTTGACGCTGATCCACAGGGCGATTTAACAATCAGTCTTGGTTGGCAGGACAATGACAATTTGCCTGTAACGCTTGCAAATAAGATTTCCGACTTTATTCAGGACAGAAACAGTACGCCTGAAGATGCAATACTGCATCATAAAGAAGGGGTTGATTTAATACCTTCTAACCTTGAATTATCTGCTCTTGAGTTAAGTCTTGTCAATGCTATGAGCAGAGAGATTGCTCTTAAGGGTTATCTTAATACTATTAAAAGTAATTATGATTATATCCTTATAGATTGTATGCCCTCGCTCAGTATGATAACCGTCAACGCTCTTTCAGCCGCCGACAGCGTTATTATACCTGTACAGGCACAGTATCTTTCTGCAAAAGGAATGACACAGCTTATTCAGACGATTGCAAAGGTTAAAAGACAGATTAACCCAAACTTAAAAATTGACGGTGTGCTTTTTACACTTCTTGACAAAAGATTGAATTTTTCAAAAAGCACAAAGGACGCTATCAAGTTTGCCTATGGCAAGAATGTAAGAATATTTGATACAATTATTCCTGTTGCCATTAAAGCAGCAGAAACAAGCTCAAAAGGCAAAAGTATATTTGCTTATGAACCTAAAAGCACAGTTGCACAGGCATATAAAAAATTGACGGAGGAGGTGCTTGACATTGAGCAAAGAGAGAAACACAGACTTCACATTGAACAGTTTAGATGATTTGTTTACATCTCAAAGCGAGAGAGATAACGGCTATCTTCCCAATATTCAGGATATACCGTTGGAATTACTCGATGATTTTCCTAACCACCCGTTCAAAGTCCGTGATGACGAAGATATGCTCAAACTCGTAGAAAGCGTTTCCGAGCGTGGAGTTCTTGTGCCTGCAATCGTAAGACCTAAAGCCGATGGCAGATATGAACTTATATCTGGCCATCGCAGAAAGAAAGCCAGCGAATACGCAAACAAAAAAACATTACGCTGTATTGTGTCGGATATGGACGATGATGCGGCTACTATTGTTATGGTAGACAGCAACATACAAAGAACGGACATCTTTCCGAGTGAAAAAGCATTTGCATACAAGATGAAACTTGATGCAATGAAGCATCAGGGAGAGCGTACAGATTTAACTTCTCGCCCAGTGGGCGAGAAGTTATTATCAATCGAAGAAATCGCAGAAAATAGTGAAGATAGTGCAAGACAAATTCAACGATATATTCGACTTACCTATCTCGTTCCCGAACTGCTTGAAATGGTAGACGAGGGTAAAATCAAAATGCGACCAGCCGTAGAAATATCATATCTTGACGAAGATGCGCAGCGTGACTTGGTAGACGCAATAGACACAGAAGATTGCACACCGTCCCACGCACAGACTATTAAGATGAGAAAATTTTTCAGCGAGGGCAAACTCAACGCAGATGTTATCACATCAATAATGCAGGAAGAAAAACCTAATCAGCGAGAAAAAATAATCATTCCAAACAAGGCTGTTGAAAAATATATTCCTAAATCAGTTCCGCTGGAAAAGCGTCAGGATTATGTGTGCAAGGCACTTGAGCATTATGGAAAATATTTACAAAAGAAAAGAGATAGAGAAAGGTAGCGTAATTACAAATTTTCTCTATCCCTTTCCCACACCCTAACCCTTAATATTCAATACCTACCGTAAAAGAATAAACTATCTCTATCAAGAGAGTTGTTTATAAATAACAAGATAAAGAAAGAAGATGGTCCCAATGATTTGATTTTAAACGCACTATTGCTATTTATTTTGCATAATAGTAAGATAAAAGCGAAAGGGGCGTAAATTTATGAAAAAGACTTTGTTAATAGTGTTACTCGTATTTGTAGTTATGTTTTTAGTTAGTTGCAGCAATGGCACAGAAAAAGCTGAAGATGTTGATAATACTACGGCTGTTTCTTCTTCGGTTGGTAATTCAGAAAGTAACAGCTCTAATGTTTCAGCAAAAAATGAAACAGTAAATAACACCGAAACTAAAAATTCGGCAAATGAAGATTCTGCCGAAAATGAAGAAACTGCCACAACCCAACAAAAAGCAACGCAAAACAACGACAGCGATACACAAAAAGCAACAAAAAGCAACGACGCAACAACCACTACACAAAAGTCAGCTTCTACAAAAGAAACAACTACAAAACGGCAGACCACAACTAAAAAGCAAACCACCACGAAGAAACCCACAACCACTCATAAACCGACTACAACGAAAAAAAGCGGCTTGAGTAAAAGCGATGTGGAATGGGTACAGTCACAGGCTCACGCCTACATCAAAAGTAAGGGCATATCCGTTGACAGCAGCGTACAAAGTTTTTCGTACAGGACTTCATCACATAATTACACCAGTAAAAACGACCTTTTAAACACAATTAAAGAGACAATAGATTATGAATATTCAGAATGTATGTCTTCAGGTTGGAATAAAGTAAGTATGTATGTGAGTATCAGCTCTGACGGAAATGGAGACTACTGGCTGATAGTTAAATACGGTTAATGCAAAAATATTTAAACGGCACCGATGAAAATCGGTGCTTTTTTTATACCTAAATACAGGAGGAAATTATGAGAAAATTTATTAAAACTAAGCCGAAAAGATTAATTTCGGTTTTCCTTGCACTGCTTATACTGCTTTCAACAATGATGCCTGCAATGGCTTCTTATGCCGCAGGTATTCAGTGCAAACTTAATATCCGTACAAGTACCAACTACAAGTATATGAACAACTGGGCATACCCTAATGCTCGAAACGGAATACATCTTGCTACCGTTGCAGACGGCGAACACAAAGGCGAAGTCGCATACTGTATTGAGTTTGGCAAAGATATGGGCGAGACCGGACAGGAAGAAACTATAACTGACATTGAGAAAGTTCCTGCTTGGGATAAGTTTAACGCTACTCAAAAAGCAGGAATAACCCGTGCCACAATTTATGGTTATCCGAATTTTACTTACGGCGTCTCAAATGAAGCTGCTCAGGTAGCAACGCAGTTTGTAGTTTGGGAATATTCACAAGGCTATCGTACATCAGCTGACGGAAACAATCCGACAGCAGGACTTAACGGTACAAGCTCAAAGATTGAGAACGCTATTGAAGCCGCAGGATTTGATGTTCGACAGCAGTATTACAAGTCCGGCGTTGTGCCGTATGATGATGTAATGACCGCATACAAAGGTATTTTAAACGGCATAAAAACTCACAGAACTATTCCGAGTTTTAATTCAAATACAGTCGAACTCAAATGGAACGATAGCAATAATCGTTATGAAGCAAAAGTAACCGATTCAAACGGTGTTCTTGCAAACTTTGCAATTACTTCAGGAAATTCAAATCTCAAGTTTTCAAAATCAGGAAACACATTAACGATATACAGTACAGCAGTTATCAATTCAGCCGCTACTGTTACAATGACAAAGACTTGCACAACCGTTGGTGCGGACATAGGCTTTGTGCCAGATGATCAGGATTATAACCAGTCTCTTGTCGGAAGACTTACTGACCCTGTTACAGCAACATTTAAAGTTAAAACCGCCACAGGCAACGCAAGAATAGTTAAAACATCAGAGGACGGCGAAGTCGAGGGTATAAAGTTTACCCTTACAGGAAACGGTCTAACTTACACAGGTGTGACCGACAGCAAGGGTGTATTTTTGAAATCCAATATTCCTGCCGGAACATACACAGTAACCGAAGAATCAATTGATAAGTATGTGCCGCAGAAATCACAGACTGTAACAGTCAGAGGCGGAGAAACCGCAACGGTGAACTTTGATAATATCCTCAAAAAGTTTAGAGTTAAGGTAGTTAAATCAGACATTGAAGAAGGAACAGCACAGGGTGATGCGTCACTCGCTGGTGCTACCTATGGGTTGTTTAAAGGTGATGAACTCATTGACACATATGTCACTGACTCAAACGCCTCATTCACAACTGATTACTATGTTTGTGATACTGACTGGACACTCAAAGAACTTGATGCAAGCGAGGGTTACCTTGTAAACAGCACAGTGTATAAAGTTGGAGCTGATCCAAAACTTTACACAGTTGAATACAACACCACAAACAATGAAGTAAAGGAACAGGTAATTAAGGGAAATATCTCAATTATAAAGCATACAGATGACGGCAGTACACAGATTGAGACACCCGAAAAAGGCGCAGAGTTCCAAATTTACCTTAAATCAGCAGGTTCGTTTGTTAATGCTAATGAGAACGAAAGAGATACAATCGTCTGTGATGAAGACGGCTTTGCATCTTCAAAACTTATGCCATACGGCATTTACACTGTTCACCAGACAAAAGGCTGGGACGGCAGAGAGAAAATCAAGGACTTTGATGTGTTTATTAACTCAGACGGTAAAACATACAAATTCCTTATCAATAATTCAAACTTTGAGTCTTATGTCAAAGTTGTTAAACTCGATGCCGAAACAGGCAAACAGATAGCTTATTCTGGTGCAGGCTTTGAAATTTATGACAGCAACGGACACCGAGTAAATATGCAGTTTACCTATCCGCAGGTAACAACAGTCCACACATTTTATACAAATTCTGAAGGTTATCTCATAACACCCGAAACACTCCCGTATGGCGACTACACTCTTGTTGAGGTACAAGCTCCATACGGATATGTGCTTGATGATACGCCTATCCCCTTTAACATCAATCAGGAAAACAGTTCAACAGACACAGGAGTAACTGTTGTTAAGGTTAAGGCTCACGATATGGCACAGAAAGGCGTCATAGAGATAAGCAAGACAGGAGAAGTCTTTGCAAGCGTAACCGAAACAGAGGGTATGTATTCGCCTGTTTACAATGTTCAGGGACTTCCTAATACAGTATTTCAGATTTATGCCGCAGAGGATATAACCACTCTTGACGGAACAGTAAGAGCTTATCAGGGAGAACTTGTTGATGAAATTACCACCGATAAAGACGGAAAAGCAAAGTCAAAAGAACTTTATCTCGGCAAGTACACCGTTATTGAAAAGACGGCAACAGAAGGTTTCTACAATTCAAACGAACAGTACGATGTTGAACTTACTTACGCAGGACAGAATGTAAGCGTTACTTCAACAGAGTTATCACTCTACAACGAAAGACAGAAAGTCACAATTTCTCTTGCTAAAGAACTTGAACAGGACGAAACCTTCGGCATCGGTATGAATGACGAGATCAAAAATGTTCAGTTTGGTATCTATGCAAACGAGGACATCACAGCGGCAGACGGTTCGGTAATTCCTAAAGACGCTCTCATAACCTATGCTAATTGTGATGAAAACGGCAAAATTACATTTAACTGCGATTTGCCAATCGGTTTCAAATGGTACGCAAAAGAGATTGCCACAGACGAACAGTATGTAATAAGCGATACTAAATATGCCTTTGAAACACAGTACAAAGGTCAGACCGTCAATATCTATGATATTGCTATCAATGACGGAGATCCTATTAATAACTCGATTAAACGAGGTACAGTATCAGGTATCAAAAAGGACGAAAACGGAAATGCACTCGGCGGAGCGTTAATCGGTCTTTTCGAAGCAGATACAACTGAATATACAGAAGAAAATGCCTTAATGACTGCCACATCTGCTGATGACGGCAGCTTTTCTTTTGTTGATGTACCTTACGGCACTTGGTGTATTCGTGAGATAAAACAGCCGACAGGCTTTATCCTTAACGAAAAAGTCTTTGAAATAACTGTTACAGAGAATGAGCAGATTGTAGAAATCGAAATCGAAAACGAGTACATCAGAGGAAATATCAGCCTGACAAAAGTTGATAAAGACTATCCCGACAACAAGCTCACAGGTGCAGAATTTGTGGTTTATGAGGATACAAACAATAACGGCAAATACGATACGGGCGATAAATCAATAGGCAAATTAGCCGAGAATGAAACAGGCGTTTATACAATGAGCGACCTTGTTTACGGTCAGTATTTTGTCCGTGAAACCAAAGCTCCTGAAAACTTCCTGCTTGATGAGAATGTATATCCTGTATTCATTGACACAGACGGTAAGACATACATCATTGAAAACGAAGCAGGTGTAGGCTTTGTAAACGAAGCTATGACAGGCTCGCTTAAAATCGTCAAAACATCTTCAGACGGAAATGTAGAAGGCTTCTCTTTCCGTGTAACAGGCGCAAACGGTTACGATAAAACCTTTAAGACCGACAAGAACGGAGAAATCCTTATTGAAAACCTGCGTGTAGGTGAATATCACATTGCAGAGGTTTCGGACAAGGCTTCTTCAGGATATATCTTGGCTGATGACAAAGACGCAACCGTTAAAGCAGACGCAACAACAGTAGTTAAGATGCACAACGAGTTAAGAGACACACCGAAAACAAGCGATGACGGTAATAACCGCACGCTTGCAACAATTATGAGTGTTTCAGCTCTTGCTATTGTTTCTATTGTTTACTATCTTCTTAAAAAGAGGAAAAAAACTAAGGAGGACGAATGATGGAGCCAAAAGTAATAATCGGTATCATAATCGTTGTGGCTATCGTAGCTGCTATCGTGATTATGCAAATCAAAAGAAGAAATAAAGAGTGAGACTAACGGGGCAATCGTAAAAGGTTGCCCCTCTTTATTTCAACCGGGAGGAATAACTTATGACATATTTCAAAAATAATGTGGCATTGAGATATGGCGTTAAAAGTGCAATCATAGCCCAGTACCTTTGGGATTGCCTTTATGTTGTTAAGAAATCAGAATGCCACATTGCAAAATTTCGTGGTAAAGAATGGTGCAGATGCTCTGTTGCTCACTTAACAAGCATTTTTCCTTATTTATCAAAGCATCAAATAAGAGACGCTATTGATGTTTTGATTGAGAATAAGGTACTCAAGAAAAAACCATTTAATGCGTCTTGCTTTGACCATACAAACTGGTATGCCTTTACTGAATACGGCAAATCACTTATGACACAAGGGGGCGTATAACTTAATGAGCGAAGATAAGAGAATAATCAATGATTATGAGATTATCCAATCTTTTTATGTAGGAAAAAGAGAAGTTGTTGTAGCTGAAAACCAAAAGGCTAAGTACAAATATATCTGCGGTTATTACGAAAGTAACGAAATCTTTGAAAGAATAGACGATTGCTTCGCAAGCAATGACTATCTTGACATTATGACCTTGTTTTGCGAGCGAGCCAAAGAACAGGTTGAGCTTTGTAAGGAAAACGAACTTTCCGACCTTGGAATTTTATCATCAGATATGTATTTTCGTATAAGCAATGATGACGATTTAACGGGCAAAATCGTTGTTGAAAATCCTGACAATCTGCGCCGTGAATACAGAAACGCTGAAAACCAGCTTTTTTATGTTACGGGCGGTAACGGTGCAAAGCCTAACTCTATCGGCACAAAGGTTTACGGGTACGGTTTCTCGGATAAAAAGCATTGTTTCATTCGCAGATACGATATTGTGGGTATAGCCGATTCCGAAAAGCTGCCTGAATGGGCAAAGAAAGACCTTGCCGACATAAAAAAGCAGATAAATCGTGAAAGAAAGGAGGTCAGGTAACTTGGAAAAGAGAATGAACGAAAATCACGAAATCATACAGAGCCTTAAAGTTTCGAATAGCGAAATAGTGCTTGGATATAATCCAACAAACACTCTTACACCCTATGTTACTTGGGAATACAATGCCGAAAATGACAGCTACTTTTGGGGGCATTATTTCAAGGACGAATATTCAGCCCAGAAAGACCTTGTTGCCCGTGGTAATGACAAAGTGGCATTTTATGACAGGTTTCTTAAGAAAACGGACAAGGAGCCTGAGCATAACAGCCACGATGACCGATAAAAAATATGACTGCTCAAAATGCAACTATCGGTATATGCAGATAAATTTCTGCGGCTTCTGTACTAAAAAATTGCTTGACGAAATTAAGGAGGCAAAAAATGAGCGAAAAAAGAACAAACTTTCAGCAGAAAACAAGGGTGCTTAATAAGCTGTTTTCTTCGGGTGTTAAAACCGAAAAAGACTTACAGAAACTCACCCTTGAAAACATCCTTGAGATAAAGAATATCACTATTCCTGAAATGGCGATCATAACCGAACTTCAGAAACAGGTCAAATCAGGAACATTGTATTCTTACCTTGCGGGAGGTGGCGAAAATGAGCCAAGAGAATAAACTCACACTTCGCTGTGCAAAAGAAAATGAAATGATATTCACTTTTACGCCTTCGCATCAGCTCATAATGCAGACAGGGTGCGTAGGCTTTCTGCGTGGTGATTTTGGAACGGGAGATGAGTTCTACACTTCTTGGTTTGACGCTGCTTCAGTAAGAAATACACCTGAATTCAAGTCGGAATTTAACGAGGTAGTAACTGCCCTGAGAGATGATCCACAGTACAAAGGAATACTCCGCAACATTTATGATATGAAAATGCTGTGCGCAACAAGACCCCAGAGCAAAATGCCCGACAGATTAAGGGAACACTGTTATGCTTTCAGAGCTGATACTCAAAAGCATACTTACCTGTTACGCCTTTTTCCGTTTCAGAGCGACTATAACTTTTATATGTATGCTTACCAGAGAGAGCCTTTTGAACATCATCTCAAAAATGCAGAAAAAGGTATCCGCTTTATTAAAAGCGACTATACTCCTCTTTTCACTATTGCAGACGGCGGCAAAATTGAGGTAACTGCTTTTAACGGTGAAAAGACCACCCATACTTGCCGATATATCGACGATTACCACCTTGAAGTCGGTCGAAACCTTTACCACATTTGCGAATTTGCAGAGCGTATGGAAAGCGTCGGCAGCAAGGTCGAGCCTAAAGTTGGCGAAAAGACTTTAAACAAGAAATCGCAGGACAGGAGTGATTCAAGATGACCAAAGATAAGTATATCCTTTGGAGTGATATAAACCTTGATTTGACGACTGGAAGGACGATCTTCAGGCTGAGTACCCCGGAATGAGTGAGAATGACCTTATCAGCAAAATGTATGAGCTTAACGCTGAGTATCTTTCCGATGAAAGAGCAAATCTTGATAAACAGTTCTTGCAGCCGATAATCATAATCGGAGATATAGGCAGATGGAACGGGCGTGTCCAGGGGTACAAAATGATTGATTCTGGAAATCTCAAAGATTGCCTTTACACAGACTGCGATATGGCAGAATGGTATATTGACAGGCGTGGTGATTTGAGATGTGACGCCGTTCATCACGATGGCACAAACCACTATCTTTATCGTGTTTTCAAGGATAATGCAAGTGAAACGCAGATTGAAAACTTGCAGAACAAAATTTACTTCGGTAAGGCAACAAGGTCTGATATAACAAGGGTAACAAAAAGGCTCGGCGACGAAATAAACAAGGTGTACGGTATCGATTTGCCGTTTGCCAAAGAAAAGCCGCCGAGAGAGCCTGAAAGATAGGAGATGATAACTTGCCAAATAAATTTGAACTTGTTACAAAACTCTATTACGAAATCTGTAAAGATGTTGTGCGTTCACCGCAGGAATGGCAAAAGTTTTTAGCTTCAGCTTGCAGGAACTACCGTCTGCGTTTTGACGAGCAGCTTCTTATTTATGCCCAGCGTCCTGACGCTACTGCCGTACTTGAGTTTGACAAGTGGAACAAGAGATTTAACCGCAGAATCAACAGAAATGCCAAAGGTATCTCGGTGTTTGAAACTGTTGAGAAAACAAAGCTCAAGCACTATTTTGATATTTCCGACACCAAAGAAACAGAAACATCAAGACCAGTTCCTATATGGGAGTATAAACCTGAATATGAACAAGCGGTAATTGAAACACTGGAAAACACTTTTGGTGAGCTTTCAAACAAAAGCGATATTGTTGACGCTGTTATTTCCGCCGCAGAGATTGCAACCGAAGATAATACTGTTGACATTGTTTCCGACCTGCCAAGAGCTAAAGAGAACAGCTTTCTTGAGGAACTTGATGATGACAGTATATCAACGATATACCATAGAGTAGTTAAAAACAGCGTTGCATATATGCTTCTTACAAGGCTGGGAATTGACGCTGATGAATATTTCGACAGAGAAGATTTTGAGGGCGCAGTAAATTTTAATACTGTTGAGTCACTTAATGCTATCGGATATTCAACAAGTGATATTGCTGAAATTGCACTTAATGAGGTGTCAAAAACCGTACTGTCACTTGAAAAAGAAAATCGCATAATTGCAAAGTCTGAAAAGACTGAATATACTGAAAGCGTAAAAGAAAACGAAAGGAGTGTTTCAAGAAATGACGGAGATCACATACAGGAGAGAGGGCGAAGTTCTGCTTCCGAACTTGGTACTTCCAACGCAGAAAAATTTGACCTTGAGCAGATATGGGCAGATGAGGAAAAAGTTTCTCAAGGAGGAACACCGCCTGATCTTTTACAACCTGATGACAACAGGCAAGCTGGACAGTCATCTGGCAGAGACAGACGAGAGAGCGAAAACAATGGAGCAGTCGCTTATGGAACAGATGGCGGCACAGGAAGGCTTGACGGAGGAACTCAAGGCAACGGATCAGATGGCTTGGGTACAGGGTATGAACAACCTGAAACAGAGAGTACAGGAAATCGTGATGAACGAGGTAATATACGCCCTGTAATCAATGAATTACCGCCGTTTATTGATGAAAACTTAATACTGAAAATACTATCCAACCCTGACGATGATTTGAAACAGAAAAAAACGAGTATCGTTGATTTCTTTAACAAAACATCTAATGAAAATGAGAGAGCGGACTTTATCAAGGGTATATATCCTGACAGATATACCGAACTCATTTTTAACGAACAGAGAGTTGGATATGTTAGATCAGAAAACGGACTTCTTATCTGGAAAGGCAGTTACCCTTCAAGAACTGAGGAGTCCGTTTTTTCTTGGGATATTGTCAGCCAGCTTATCGGCAACATCATTGATGAGGGTAAATACTTGCCGAAAGCAAAAGAACAAGAATCTGCACAAATAAGTCTTTTTGACGCTGTATCTAAAATTCCCGAAGAACAGATTTTGGACGAAAGTGCACAGGTTTCGCTTTTTACTGACTTTGGAGTATCGCAGCAGATAATTGACGAAGCGCTTTGTATCGGTGCTAACGATAAAAACAGTACCGTGGAAATTGCAATGATTTTCCGCAGGGACAGAGGAACGGAATATAACGCAGAGTTTCTCAAAAATCACTACAAAACAAACGGCGCAGGCTTTTTATTTAACGGCGAAAAGGTATCTCTTTGGTATAACGAAAACGGTTTAAATATATCAAAAGGCACTACTGCACAAAAATCAACTGCTACCCACATAACCTGGGAACAGGCAGCAAAGCGTATCAGGGAGCTTCTTGATGAGGGCAGATATATGCCGCAGGATAAACTTGACGCTGTTGATGATTATGAAATAAACAAACTTGCCGACAGAATAGTTGAGTTTAACAGGAATGTTAAAGAAGATTATGAAGGCAATGATAAACTATTCCCGTTTGTCCGCAGTCAGCTTAAAGGTATTCTCGGTTATCCTGATGAAGTTGAAAAGATAACACAGCTTCTTAATAATCCGTCATATTCAGAAAAAGTTTTAGACGAATATGAGGAATTTATGACCGCCTTGATGAAAGACGGATATTTTCTTCGCTTTAAATATGCTCAGGAATATACGCCATATTACATTTATGAAATCGTTAAGGGTATGAGAATTGAGCCTGTTGACTTTAAAACTGCTGCTGATTTCAACCCCGACAGGCAATATTTTATTTCAAACGATGAAATTGAAAATTTCCTTCGTGGCGGTAAAAGCAGCGCCGAAGCTCGATTCCGCATCTATACCCAACTTGTTAATGCGGATACTAAAGAGAAAAGAGCGAAAGTTCTTAAAGACTACTATGGCATAAGCGGTTCAATTTCAGGTAATGACAGGATTGACAGTTCTGCAAAAGGACTTGAAATAAGCCACGGCGATATATTTACCCCTTATGCAAAGGTTACTTTAAAATGGAGTCAGGTTGAAAAACACTATGACGATATGATAAAAGGCAATCGTTTCTTTTATGACAGCGATTTTAACGAACTTCAAAACATATACAAGAGGAATATTGCAGATTCACTTGAAAGATTTTTTGAATCATTGCCAGATGAATATGCAAAGCCGTATCCTGCTGATACAGAAAATTACAGAATAAGCGATGTTCTTTGTAATATGCTTGACAATCCACAAGAGCTTGAAAGCATTGAAGAAATGATGTCCGACGCTATGGCGTTATTGAGTGAGGAAAGCAATAGCTATAAGTACCGTAAAGAAGAATATGACGATTTTATCGCTTTCAAAAACGGCACTTATTCCCCATATAAACTGCCTGAAAGGACAGAACAAAAGCCTGCCACTGTATCAAGCAGATTCAGCAAACCCGCCGAAGAAGAAACAGCAGAACCGGAGTGGCTTAAATCATATAACGATGTTAAAGCAGAAAGTTCTGACTCACTCGCCTTTTATCAGGTGGGAGATTTCTTTGAGTGCTACTTTGATGACGCAACCACAGTAGCCAATGAGCTTGACCTTGTTCTCACAAGCAAAGCAAACGGTGATGAACGCATAGCAATGTGCGGTTTTCCTAAACACAGTCTTGATGAATATATGTCAAGGCTTGCTGAGAAAGGATATAAGGCGGCTGTAACTACTGTTGAAAACGAAGATACAAAAACCATCTTTTATGCAGTTGATGATAAATCATCAGAAGATATAACGGAAGAGATAGAGGACTTACCTTCGCCAACAGTTACACCTAAATCTAATCCATATACCTTTGACCTGCACCCTGAAATACCAGCCGAAGAAAGACACAATTTTGACTTTATAAACCATAAAGTTGAAGAAGTGAACAAAAAAGAGCGTTTTCACAGGAACTATGCGGCAATTAGCGTCTTAAAGAAATGCCAGTCAGAAAACCGCTTTGCTACACCTGATGAGCAGATTGTTTTATCAAGGTATGTCGGTTGGGGCGGTATTCCCGAAGCATTTGATGAAGGTGCTGGTTCGTGGGAAACCGAATACGCTATGCTGAAAAACATCTTAACGCCTGATGAATACGCATCTGCAAGGAAAAGCACGCTTACGGCTTTTTATACTCCGCAAACTGTTATTTCAGCCATATACAAGGCTTTGGATAACCTCGGATTTAAACAGGGTAATATTTTAGAGCCGTCCTGTGCAATCGGAAACTTCATAGGTATGCTGCCTGAAAGTATGAAAGACAGCAAGGTATATGGCATAGAGATAGATAATATCTCGGCTGGTATCGCTCAGCAGCTTTATCAAAAATCGTCAATTATGACAGCACCTTTTGAAAAGGCAGAGCTTCCCGACAGTTTCTTTGACGCTGTTGTAGGCAATGTGCCTTTTGGTGATTACTCACTTGCCGATAAAAGATATGACAAGTTCCATTTCCTCATTCACGATTATTTCTTTGCAAAGTCACTTGATAAGTTAAGACCGGGCGGTGTGATGTGCCTTATTACCAGCAAAGGCACAATGGATAAGGAAAATTCAGATGTACGCAGATATATCGCTCAAAGAGCCGAGCTTCTCGGTGCGATAAGACTGCCTGACAGCACCTTTAAGGGCAATACAGGCACAGATGTAACATCGGATATTCTTATACTTCAAAAGCGTGATACTGTGGCTGAAATTGAGCCTGACTGGATATTCATTGATGAAGATGCAAATGGCATCAGAATGAACAAATATTTTGTTGAACACCCTGAAATGATACTTGGCGAAATGGTTATGAAATCGGGTAGATTCGGCGAAGAAAGCACCTGCAAAGCCTATGAGGACAGAACACTTGAGGAACAGCTTGATGTTGCCGTTGAAAATATCAAAGGCGAAATAAAGGAATATGAGGTTGAGGACATTGATGAAGACGATGTTTCATATATTCCTGCCGATCCGAATGTTCGTAATTTCTCTTTCACCATAGCTGACGGAAAAATATATTTCCGTGAGAACTCTGTTATGCGTGAAGTCATTACATCTGAAACAGCCAAAAACAGAATACGAGGAATGATTGAAATTCGTGACTGCGTGAAGAACCTGCTTGAAATGCAGACGCAGGACTACCCTGACAGCGACATTGAAAGAGAACAGCACAGACTGAATGAGGTTTATGACAGGTTCGTCAAGAAATACGGCTATATCAACAGCCGAGGAAACTCATCTGCTTTTTCAGATGACAGCTCATATTTCTTAATCTGCTCCCTTGAAATGTTCAAGGACGGAGAGTTTGAACGCAAGGCGGATATGTTCACAAAACGAACAATACAGCCGCATATTGCTAAAACCCACGCAGATACGGCAATCGAAGCCTATGGTATTTCAATCGGAGAAAAGGGCAAGATTGATATGCCTTTTATGTGCCAGCTTACAGGAAAAAGCGAAGAAGAAATCTATGCCGACCTGAAAGGTGTAATTTTCTTAAATCCTATGTATAATTACGGCGGAGATAAAGGCGAGCGATACCTTCCCGCCGATGAGTATTTGTCAGGGAATGTGCGCAAAAAGCTGGAGATAGCAAAGAAATCAGCAGAGCTTTATCCTGATGATTACACGGTTAATGTTGAAGCTCTTGAAAAGGTACAGCCTGTTGATCTCAAAGCTAATGAGATTACCGTAACTCTCGGAACTACTTGGATACCTATTGAAATTATCAACCGTTTTATGCACGAAACTTTCCAAACTCCGTTTTACACACGAGCTGTAATCAGAGTACACTACAACGAACTTGCTAATGTTTGGAACATTGAAAACAAGTCGGCGGATAACGGTAATATTACCGTTACGCAAAAGTACGGTACAAGCAGAAAGAACGCTTTTCATATACTTGAGTCAACACTTAATATGCGAAATGTTAAAGTATTTGATTACGAGGAAGATGAAAACGGCAAGCGAGTTGCAATCCTTAATAAAAAGGAAACTGCTATCGCTCAGTCAAAGCAGGAACTTATCAAACAGACCTTTAAGGAATGGATATGGAAAGACCCTGAACGCCGTGAAAAGCTCTGCAAAATGTATAACGAAAAGTTCAACAGTAACCGCCCCCGTGAGTATGACGGAAGCCATATAGTATTTGAGGGAATGAATCCTGAAATTACTTTAAGAAAGCATCAGCAGGACGCAGTTGCAAGAATACTTTACGGAGGTAACACTCTGCTTGCACATTGTGTTGGTGCGGGAAAAACTTATACGATGGCTGCTTCAGCTATGGAAGGAAAAAGACTTGGACATTGCTCTAAGTCTTTATTTGTTGTACCTAATCACCTTGTATCCCAATGGGCAACGGAGTTCTTGCAGCTCTATCCAGGTGCAAAGATACTTGCCGCAACAAAAAAAGACTTTGAAACAAAGAACAGAAAAAAATTCTGTGCAAGGATAGCCACAGGAGATTATGACGCAATCATAATCGGTCACTCACAGTTTGAAAAAATACCTGTCAGCCTCGGCAGACAGATGTTTACCTTACAAAAGCAGATTGACGAACTGGTAGAAGGTATAGCAGAGCTGAAACGAAGCAAAGGCGAAAAGTTTACCGTAAAACAGCTTGAAGCCACAAAGGTAAAACTTGAAAACAAGCTGAATAAACTCAATGACCAGAGCAACAAAGACGATGTTGTTACCTTTGAGGAACTTGGTGTTGACCGCCTGTATGTTGATGAAGCTCACTACTACAAAAATCTTTTTGTTTACTCAAAAATGACTAATGTAGGCGGCATATCGCAGGTGGAAGCAAACAAGTCCAGCGATATGTTTATGAAGTGCCAATACCTTGATGAGCTTACCGACAGTAAGGGCATTACATTTGCCACAGGAACACCGATAAGCAACTCTATGGTTGAGCTTTATACAATGCAGAGATATTTGCAGTATGACCTTTTGAAAGAGTACGGTTATATTAACTTTGATTCGTGGGCAGCACAGTACGGTGAAACTGTAACTGCTGTTGAGCTTACTCCTGAAGGCACAGGATACCGTACCAAAGTCCGCTTTGCAAGGTTTAACAATCTGCCTGAACTTATGTCTTTGTTTAAGGAATGTGCAGATATACAGACCTCGGATATGCTGAAACTCCCCGTGCCTAAAGCGAACTATCACAATGTTTCAGTTAAGCCGTCAGAGATACAGGTGGAAATGGTACAGGAACTTGGAGAACGAGCCGAGAAAATAAGGGACGGAGCAGTAAAACCGTATGAGGACAATATGCTTAACATAACCAATGACGGCAGAAAGTTAGCTCTTGACCAGCGTGTTATTAACCCTTCTCTGCCAGACTTTGAGGGCAGTAAGATAAATGCCTGTATTAATAACATCTATAATATATGGCGTGATACATCAAACAAAAAGTCAACACAGCTTGTGTTCTGCGATTTGTCTACACCGACTGCCAAAGGCTCTGCTTTAGAGGTAACGGACAGCGAAGAACAGGCACAAGTATTTACAAATGTTTATGATGACATTCGCAGAAAGCTCATTGAAAAAGGCATACCAGCCGAAGAAATAGCCTTTATCCACAGTGCAAACAATGACAAGCAAAAGGCTGAGTTGTTCGGAAAGGTTCGTTCCGGTAAAGTCAGGGTGCTACTTGGCTCTACCCAGAAGATGGGCGCTGGCACCAATGTGCAGGAAAGGCTGATTGCTTCCCACGATATTGACTGCCCTTGGCGACCTTCAGACCTTGAACAGCGAGCAGGAAGAATAATTCGTCAGGGCAACTCTAATCCCGAAGTTCATATTTACAGGTATGTTACAGAGAACACCTTTGACGCTTATCTTTATCAGCTTGTGGAAACAAAACAGAAGTTTGTCGGTCAGGTTATGACCAGCAAAACGCCTGTTCGTTCCATAGAAGATGTGGACGAGGCTGCTCTTTCTTATGCCGAGATAAAGATGCTCGCAACCGGCAATCCGCACATCAAAGAGAAAATGGATCTCGACATTCAGGTGCAGAATTTGAAAATGCTTCAAAGCAACTATTTTGCAGAAAAGTATGACCTTGAGGATAAGGTTACTAAAGAATTTCCTCAGGATATTGCAAGATACAAAGCTCAAATAAAGGCGCTTGAGATTGATATTAAAACTGCTGCCGAACATCCGAAAGCTGTTGATGACAGCTTTTCTGGAATGGTTATAAACGGTGTTAATTACACCGAGAAAAAAGACGCAGGAAAGGCTATACTTCAGATTATGAAGTCAATCAAGTCAAAGACAGAGACTTATCCTGTGGGCAGCTACCGTGGCTTTGATATGGAGCTATACATTGCTTTAGGCTTGGGAGCAACCTATATTCTTGCCATTAAAGGTGCAATGACACATAAGGTCGAACTCGGCACAGATACATTCGGTAACATCACCAGAATAGACAACTGTATCGACCATTTGGCAGGAGATTTGGAGAAAGCAAAGAACAATCTTGCCGAAACAGAAAAACAGCTTGAAACAGCCAAAGAGAACTTAAAAGAGCCGTTCTCCCGTGAGCAAGAGTTGCAAGAAAAGCAGGCTCGTCTTAACGAACTCAACGCCCTTTTGAATGTTGATAAAACGGACAATGAGATTATTGACGAAGAACCTGATGAGGAAGAAAAAAGCTCTAAAGACAGAGTGCAATCAATTTCAAGATAGTATTAAGCCGACTGGTTTTCGTTTGAAATACAGTCGGCTTTTTCTATTTCTGGAGGTGTTTTGAATGACTAAAAACGAGATTTTAAATCAAAAAGTATGGCAGAAAATGCAGGCGGAACTTGATAGTTTCATTTCAGAACTCAAGACAAAACCGCCTGACGAATTAATAAAATCTGCTTATGAACTGATCTACAAACAGGACATATTGCAGAGTTTTGACTTTGATTTTGACGGTAATTATCCATTGACTGATGAACAGGCTAAGGCGTTACTTTCAATGAAAAATCCGCTTGATTATCTCTATCAGGAGTGGCTTGACTATGACGATTCTGTGCTTGATACATTAAGACAAAGCAATGATTTTGCCATAGATAAGCAGATTGAACGCCTTAAAACACGAGCCGAAAAAGAAAGAGAGGTCAGATGAACATTGCCGTATTATGACAGAGAAACTATCAGTAAAGTAAAAGAGTTAGACCTACTTTCATACTTACAAAACTATGAGCCTAACGAGCTTGTAAAGATAAATGAGCGTATGTATTCTACACGAGAACACGACAGCTTAAAGATTTCAAACGGTATGTGGTTTTGGTGGTCAAGAGGTATCGGCGGCAGGTCAGCACTTGACTTTTTGATAAAGGTAAGAGGTATGAACTTTATTGACGCAGTATCCGTTTTGGTTAACAAAGTGGCTGTTCACCCGCCTGTATATTCAAAGCCTTTACCTGTACCAAAAGCGAATAAATTAATCTTGCCTGAAAAGGCAACGGACAACAGCCGTCTTGCTTCGTACTTGCAGAATGACAGAGGAATTGATGAAGAAATAGTAGAATATTGCATTAAACACAACTTGGTTTATGAAGGGCTGTATAAGAGCAAAAAGACAGGTGCTGAGTTTAGAAATACAATTTTTGTAGGTTATGATTCATCAGGTCAGGCAAAGTACGCAGCATACAGAAGCCTTAACAAAAACAGATATATGGGCGACTGTTCTGGCAGTACAAAGGAGTATTCTTTTCGGCTGGAAAGCAGTAAAGAAAGCAACGAACTGCACCTTTTTGAATGTGCAATTGACGCTCTGTCTTTTGCAACTTTGCTTAAAATGAAAGGTCATAACTGGCAGGAATACAACCTTGTTTCTTTGTCAGGTGTTTACCAGCCAAAAGGAGAAATTGAGGACAGTAAAGTGCCGATTGCACTTGCTAAATACCTCAAAGAAAGCCCAAATATAGACACAATAAAGTTACATTTGGATAACGATTATGCAGGCAGAATGGCAACGAAAGCGCTTACAACTATACTGCCGAAAAGTATTAAAGTCATTGACAAACCCGTTAAATACGGGAAAGATGTCAATGACTTTTTGCTTATCAAAAAAGGCGTCTTAAAGCCTTTTAAATACAACTGGAGGAATGATAAAAATGTCAAAAGAGAAAGTTTATGCCCTGCTCGTTGAACCAAAAAACAAGCCTAAAATCACGGCTTTTGATACAGGTGAAACGGCAATAAGTAAGATAGTCGGAGGAGAATATGGAAGCATATTTTTTCCTGACGATAAGGTAACTATTCTGTATAACAAGGACGGAGTAAAAGACGGTCATACCCTTAACAGAGTTGTCCGCAAGTCCGTTAAAAAGGAAAAAGAAATGCCGTATGCAGACCTTAAAAACCTTTTCCGTAAGGCTGAGAACAGCGGCAATCACATAGCTGGATACATCACTTTCACCGAGGACAGCTTTAATAAAAAGTACCCGCTTGAGTCGAGAACTTATGTTGTATGCAGCAACAATAAAGCCTTTCAGTCAGGTATGGGAGGGTACTCAATTTACGGCTCATCAGTTGATGAGAGCGATCCTCTTGTACGCTTGGAACGGTATATGCGTGACGAGCAAGGAGGAGCAGACGGGTGGACTATTGAGCGTTGTTTCATTAAAGAAGAAGTACCCGTTATTGACATAATTGTTGCCGATAACTTCCTTGTTTGTTACTCTCCAAGCGGCATAAACACTTATGAAGATATACCGCAGGAGCTTGTTGATAAGTATTTCAGGAAGTTTGAAAAGCCAGACAAGTTTTACCGCAACACTAACGGCGAAATAGCCGTAATCAACGAAAACCATAGAAAGAAAGACGAGATTGAGAGATAAAAGTAACTCTCGAAATTGTTTTTCGGACGGTAAAAAGACGAAAGTCTGCACCGTTGCATTGTCTTAACCAGCAGACTGTTTGTAATTACATTCGTAATTCCAAGCAGTAAAAGCTGGTTAGGGATAAATCCCTAAAACCCTTTTAAAATGTATCACAGGAGGAAAGAACAATGAAATTACTCATATTCATCATAGCATTTATTCTCGGAGGTATGGCTGGAATTGTGGCGATGTGCCTTGTTCAGATTAACAGAGATAGTGAAGCACAGCTTGAAAAGATTTCCCGTCAGGAAGAAATGAGAAAAGAGGAAGAAGAAAAATGCAAAGAAACATCATAAGACAGTTTCGTTTGAATAAAGAAGAAAATGAAACCTTAAAGAAAAAAGCAAAGCTGTGCTGTGTTACAGATTCAGCTCTTATCCGTATGCTTATTCTCGGCTTTATTCCTAAACCGAAACCTGACAAGGAATTTTATGACGCTCTGCGTTATCTATCTTCCATAAGCAACAGCCTACATCAGATTTCAGCAAAAGCAAATGCTCTCAACTTTGTTGATGTTCCTAAACTTGAAAAGGAACTCAAAAATATTGAAAAGCTGAAAGACGATTTGTATAGCAAGTATATAAATCCAGACCGAGATGATGATAAATGGCGGTAACAAGATTGTGGAAGGTTACAGACAGACTTGACCGTGTGATCGATTATGCCGAAGATGAGGAAAAGACACGCAAACCGAAATTTTCCGACACAGAATGGCAGGCGCTTAAAGATGTTCTGGAATACGCCAAAGACGAGGAAAAAACTGAACAGCAGTTTTTTGTGACAGGTATAAATTGTAATGCCGGTAAAGCTCGTGAACAGTTTATTGCAGTTAAACAGCAATACAATAAAACAGACGGCATACAGGCTTATCACGGATATATCAGTTTTAAGGACACAGATAATCTTTCACCTGAGCTTGCTCATCAAATAGGAATTGAGTTTGCAAACAAAGTTTGGGGTGAGCGATTTCAAATTGTTGTTACCACACACCTTAATACTAAATGCCTGCATTGCCATTATGTTATTAATTCTGTATCACTTGTTGATGGCAAGAGATTGCAGAACAAAGAAAAGGCTTGGTTTTATTTTCATCATATTGCAGATGAAATTTGCAAAGAGTACGGCTTGTCTGTTGTTGAAAATCCTGACAGAAACAAAGAACCTGATTATGTCACATATCAGGACAAACAATCTGTTAAAGAACAAACAGGAATACCAACAAGGCAAAATCTTGCCCGTGCTGCCATTGATGATGCTATCGAACATAGCAGAACTATGGAGGAATTTAAAAGGTATCTTTCATCAATGGGATACAAATACAAAATCAGTCCAAACCTTAAATACTGGACTATCACTCCAAAAGGCTGGGATAAACCTATAAGGCTTTACAGGCTCGGAGACAATTATACAAACATTCGCATACAGGAACGCATTAAAGAAAACGATTTATATATGAGTTTAAATGCTAAACCGTTTCAAAAAGCGTTCTATGTACCCAAAGAACACTACAATCCACGAAAAGCAAAAGGCAGTTTATATAATCTGTATCTGTACTATTGCTATCGCCTTGGAGTGTTCGATAAGCCAAAGGATAATCAGAAAACAAAAGAATACAACAGACTGCATTATCTTCTGCGTGAAGATTTAATGAAAGCAGACAAATACTCACAGGAGGCAGAGCTGCTCGGTAAGAATCACATTGATACTTCCGAGCAGCTTTTCTCATATAAAGAGACGGTGGAAAAGGAAATTGAAACGCTTACAGATGAAAGAAAACACCTGAGAAACAAAATTCGTCATAAGGACATAAGCGAGGTTGAACTTTCAAAACTCAAGAGCGAAATTTCCAACATATCCGCACGGCTCAAAAAACTACGCAATGAGCTTAATCTCTGCAACGATATTGCCCAGCGTTCTCAAGTAATTGAAGAAAAGGTTGAGCAAATCGAAAAAGACGAAGAAAAGCAAATGCGTAAATACAAAGACAAGGAGGAAAAGTCAAATGAACAGCTCAGGTGACGCAGCCGAACAGGTTGTAAGGCTGTCCCTTGAAGGCTTTGAGGTAGTCGCAAAGGTATCGGGCGAAGCTGCTAAAAACATTGCCCTTCTTCTCATATCTGCTCTTAAACAGGAACAGAAAACAAAGGGCAAGGCAAGACTTACCAATATGATTAAGTCAGGCAAAGAACTTAAAGTCTATACCATTCAGCAGAAAGACCTTAAAGAGTTCACCAAACACGCAAAAAAATACGGTGTACTTTATACCGTGTTGCGTGACAGAAACAACAAAGACAAAGGCTCTGCTGTTGACATCATCGCAAGAGCGGACGATGCGTCAAAAATTCAGAGAATAATAGACCGCTTTGACCTTGCAACAGTCGATAAAGGCTCTATCGTTACACAGTCGGAAAAGGCTATCGAGGAACGCAGGAAAAAAGCTGAAGAAAAACCTGAAAAAACCGAAAACGATGAGTTATTTAACGAGTTGTTTGAAGATGACGCAAAAGAAAAAACTTCTGAAAGCGAGCATAAACCCGCCGAAAGAGAAAACCCTTTTATTCCTCAGACGGAAAAAAGCCCTCCGTCCGAGAAAAGCTCAACAAGGGAAAGTACATTATCTGACGAGGGTACTGTTGTAAAAGACAAGAAAAAGCCGTCGGTCAAGAAAAAACTTGAAGAATACAGACGCAGGTCGAAACAGCAGAAAGAGCAGGATAAGGATACCCCTGTTATTGAAGAAAAACCAAAGGCACAGGAAAAGCCTGCGGTAACAGAACACAAACAGCCAAAGCCAACCAAAAACAAAAAGACAAAGGAGAGATGATTTATGGCTTACACACCTAAACAGAGAACATTTAGAAAGCGTGAAACAAAAGAGGAATTTGCAGCACGCAAAAAGGCAGAAAAGGAAGCAGCTTATGAAAGTATAGACGCTGCCATTTCCGAAATGATGCAGAGTGAGGAATCATTCAAAGATTATCTCACATTTCAGTCCCGTATGGAACGCTATACGGTTTCAAATACGCTTCTCATAATGTCACAGCGCCCCGACGCAACACAGCTTAAATCCGCTGATTCGTGGAACGAGCTTGGGGCGACAATCAACAAGGGTGAGAAAGGTATTCACATTCTTGAACCCCACGATTTTGTGGACGATGAGGGCAACCAGAGAACATCATACAACATCAAAAATGTATTCGATATTGCACAGACTAACGCAGAGCCGCTGCCTGCCAAGACTTTTGACCGTTCGCCAAAAGCGCTTGTCAAGGCAATGCTTAATGCAACGCCCATTAACAAAGCGGCTGTTGACGAGCTTCCAATCGAAAATTCAACAGCATACTTTGACGACAAGAGCAAAACTCTTATGGTCAAAAAGCACTCTGACACCGTATCAATGTTCAAGGACATTGCAAGAGAACTTTCTCTTGCAGAAATTGCAGCTAACAGCGACGAGTACAACCGTACCGAGTGCCTTCCTTCAGCCGTATGTGCTTCATATATGCTCTGCGAAAAGTACGGCATTGATAACAGCGACATCAATGTTGAAAGCTCCAAAGCTATGTGGAAAGGAAAAGAAAACAAAGATGTACGCATTATGCTCACAATGGCAAATGACAGCCTTTATTCATTGAGCAAGGACATCTATGTTGAAATGAACAAGGCTAAAGACAAGGAGCCTAAAACACAGGAACAGACAAGATAGGAGGTAACTGTCGGTGAAAGAAGAACGCTACTATCTTGCTCTTAATGATGACGAACAAAGCCTTTTGATAAGGTCGCTTAACGATGAAAGGACTGCACAGATAAAAAAAGGCAAAGCAGTTGACGCTATTGACGAGCTTATCGTCAAGGTCGGTAAAGCACCTTTAAAGAAATTCAAAGTGCTTGAAAGGTCGGAGTGTGGTGCAAGATAGAAACAACAAAAAAGCAATTACCATTCTTTGCGTTCTTGGTGTTTTCCCTGTAATATGGCTTGGTCTTTCTATTGCGCCGTCAGTTAATGGCGGTATAGCGGAAATCATACCTAAATTAGCCGAAGTAATTAACAATCCATTTAATATAACGCTTTGTGAGGACAGCTTAAAAACTGTCCTCACTTTGCTTTTGATATATGCGATAGTTGTCGGAGTAATAATCTCAAGCCTGAGAAATTACAGGCGTGGAGAGGAACACGGCTCGGCTAAATGGGGCGATGTAAAAAAAGTCAATAAGAAATACCACCAAAAGCCTGAAAACAACAACAAGATAATGACGCAGGGAGTGGCAATAGGACTTAACGCAAAGAAACACAGAAGAAACCTTAATACCCTTGTATGCGGCGGTTCTGGTGCAGGTAAAACATTTTTCTATGCAAAGCCTAACCTTATGCAATGCAACTGTTCTTTTGTTACAACAGATCCAAAGGGTGAAATTTTGAGAAACTGCGGACAGATGCTCAAAGATCAGGGATATATACTTAGGGTGCTTGACCTTATCAATATGGACAGAAGCGACTGCTACAATCCTTTTGTTTATCTTAAAAGCGACAATGATGTGCAGCGTATGGTTACAAATTTGTTTAAGGCAACTACGCCGAAGAACTCAACCAACAACGATCCGTTTTGGGATAACCTTGCACAAACGCTTTTACTTGCACTTGTTTTTTATCTCCACTATGAAGCGCCTGAAGAAGAAAAGAACTTTGCAATGGTTATGGAAATGATTAGAGCAGGAGCTATTGAAGATGAGGAGGAGCAGTCATACAGTCCTCTCGATATGCTGTTTTATGAGCTTGAAAGCAAAAATCCCGAACATATTGCTGTTAAATATTATCGTTCATATCATTCAGGCTCAAATAAGACGCTGAAATCAATACAAATCACTCTTATTTCAAGACTTGATAAATTCAACCTTGACAGCCTTGCTTCTATGACTATAACCGATGACCTTGAACTTGATAAGCTGGGAGAGCAAAAAACAGCGTTATTTGCAGTAATTCCCGATAACGATACAAGTTTTAATTTCCTTGTTTCAATGCTTTATTCGCAGTTATTTCAGTCCTTGTTTTACTCGGCAGACACAATACACAAAGGTGCATTGCCTATACCTGTTCATTTTCTTATGGACGAGTTTGCCAATGTTTCTCTTCCTGATGATTTTGACAAAATCTTGTCTGTAATGCGTTCCCGTGGTGTTTCTGTATCAATCATTATACAGAATATGGCACAGCTCAAAGCCTTGTTTGAGAAGCAATGGGAGAGCATTGTGGGTAACTGTGATGAGTTTCTTTATCTCGGTGGTAACGAGCAATCAACGCACAAATATGTTTCCGAACTGCTGGGCAAAGAAACAATCGACACAAACACTTACGGAAAAAGCCACGGCAGAAACGGTAATTATTCAACAAATTACCAAATCAGCGGCAGAGAGCTTATGACACCTGACGAGGTGCGTATGCTTGACAACAAATATGCAATTCTGTTTATCCGTGGTGAGCGACCTGTACTTGATTTAAAGTACAACATTTTCAAACACCCGAAGTTTGCTTTAACTGAGGACGGAGGGGCAAAGCCATATATTCACAATGAGGTTACAGATGATGCAATAACAATCTCGTTTCCAAACATTTCAATCAGCGATATTGATAATATCTCGGTTGACGATTACGGATACGAGCTTGTCGCAGATGTTGACCTCGAAAAAGAATTTGAAATGGAGGAAAAGTCAATTGAGAAAACTTAATGAAAACAAGTCGGCTTTAAGCAAATCACAGAAAAAAGAAAGCAGAGTGCTTGCTGTTATAACAGCTTTTGTACTCTGCTTTTGTGTAAGCATAACTGCTTTTGCTGACAATGAGGCGCTTAATGCCGTCAACAATTTATCCACTTTTATCTTCGGTCTTATCCGTGCAGTAGGTATTATCATTCTGGGCTGGGGTATTGTTCAGGTAGGACTTTCATTCCAATCTCACGATCCCTCGCAGAGATCCAACGGCTTTCTCACCCTTGCTGGCGGTTTGGTTATTACCTTTGCAAAGGAGATACTCGATCTAATTGTAGGATAAAAATAACGGGCAAGCGGTATATAATTATCCACTTGCCCTTCTTGGAGGTGAAATATTGAAAAAATATAGTATAATATACGCCGACCCACCGTGAAGGTATAAGGTGTATTCAGAAAAAGGCTTAGGTCGTTCAGCGGAAAATCATTACCCTACTATGAGCCTTGAAGATATTAAAAATTTGCCTATTAATAATTTAGCAGATAAAAATTGTGTTTTATTTATGTGGACAACAATACCTTTACTTAAAGATAGCTTTTCTGTATTAGATTCTTGGGGGTTTGAATACAAAAGCATTGCGTTTGTTTGGATAAAGTTAAACAAAAAATCTGATACATTATTTTGGGGTATGGGACATTGGACAAGGTCTAATGCTGAATTATGCATTCTGGCGACAAAAGGTCATCCTAAACGCAAATCCGCAAAGGTTCATCAAGTAATTATGTCACATATTCAGCAACACAGTAAAAAACCTGATGAAGCAAGAGAAAGGATAATAGAACTTATAGGTGACTTACCCCGTATTGAATTGTTTGCAAGAGAAAAAAAAGACGGCTGGGATTCTTGGGGTAACGAGATAGAATGCGATATAAATATGGACGAATATATTATATGATATAGGAGGTGGTTTTGTTGTCAGATAACTGGGTAGTGCAAAACCTTGAAAACGCACTTGATACTTGGAACGAAAAGTTATCTGAGATATGGAGTTTGCTCACGCAATCTCCGCAAGACTTTAAAGGCGGCACAATTTGGGAAGTAATAGTAGATATTAACGGAGCAGTACAGGCAATCGGTTTAGCGTTGCTTGTACTTTTTTTCGTTATAGGTATGGTAAAGACTTGTTCTTCCTTTGTTGATGTCAAGAAGCCTGAACACGCATTGAAACTTTTTATCCGTTTTATCCTTGCAAAAGGCTTGGTAACATACGGTATGGAACTTATGCTTGCAATGTTTAGTATTGCACAAGGTATCATTTCAACAATAATGGATAGTTCAGGCTTATCGTCGAACTCAGATACAACTTTGCCTGATGAAATGATTACTGCTATTGAAAGCTGTGACTTTTTTGAGTCTATACCTTTATGGGCAGTAACATTAATCGGCAGTTTGTTTATCACAGTATTGTCATTTATCTTGATTTTAACTGTGTACGGCAGATTTTTCAAAATATATATGTTTACAGCACTTGCACCTATTCCTTTTTCAACCTTTGCAGGAGAGCCTACACAAAATGTCGGTAGGTCATTTGTTAAATCATACTGCGGAGTGTTGCTTGAAGGTGCAGTAATAATACTTGCCTGTATCATATTTTCACTGTATGCTGCTTCACCGCCGCAGGTCGATACTGACGCATCAGCAGTAACAATGGTTTGGAAATATGTAGGCGAACTTGTATTTAATATGCTTGTTCTTGTAGGAACGGTAAAAATGTCAGACCGCATCATTCACGAAATGATGGGAATGTAAATAAGGAGGAAATATTATGTTAAGCAATAACCCGATAAGAAGCGATGATCCGCAGGCTATCGAAAAACTTACTGCAAAACTTAAATCCTGTCAGGAAATGCAGGAGTATATGAAGGAAGCAAATAAATACTACCGCAGAAACGGTACAATGAAAGGCTTTCCCGACCTTGATGATGAAAAGGCTGAAAAGATTGACGCTAAAATTAAAAACAGCTATTCTTGGGAGCGTCAGCCGTTTCCGCAGTATCACTTGCAGGGGAACAATCAGGAAATTCACAGACTTAAAAAGCGTATTGAAGAACTTACCCGCAACAAAGAGGTCGGCTTTGTCGGCTGGGAATTTGAGGGTGGTACGGCAGAGTCTAATACTGAAATCAATCGCTTACAGTTATTCTTTGACGAGAAGCCGTCGGCTGAACAAAGAGCAGAACTTAAGATGAATGGCTTTAGATGGGCGCCGTCTGAACAGGCTTGGCAAAGACAGCTTAATGAATCAGCAATCTATTCTGCAAGCCGTATTGAGTTCTTGAAAACAAAGGACGGAAAACTCCCGTATCAAATTCAGCCTAAAGCTCCGTCAAAAGAAAATTTGGAAAGGTAGTGCAGTATGGATATTCGTATCAATAAGGAGTTTCGTGATTACAGCGAAACCATATATTTCGGACTGAATATGCGCCAGCTCGTTTTTTCTGCCTGTGCTGTCGGTATAGCAGTAGGCTCATATTTTCTGCTTAAACCGTACTTAAGTATGGAAACATTATCTTGGCTTTGCATTTTGCTTGCCGCACCGTTTGCCGTTCTGGGCTTTGTAAAATACAACGGTATGACTGCGGAAAAGTTTATATGGGCGTGGATAAAATCAGAAGTGCTGACACCTAAAAGGCTTGTCTTTAAGGCAGAAGATAAGCTGTATAAGGAAAGCAAGGAAACCATAAAACGAAAGGAAAGAGAGGTATATAAGAACAATGAAAACACTCAAGCTGATGAATAAAAGGGAAAAAGAAAAGTTTGTAGTGCCTAAATCGGTACAAGATGTCATACCCCTTAAAGCCGTCTATAAAGACGGCATTTTTATTGTGGGAAACAATCTGTACTCAAAGACTTTCAAGTTTTCGGATATTAACTACAATATTGCAAGCGACGAAGAAAAAACGGAGCTTATGAAAAGCTACTGGTCGGTTATAAACTCTTTCGGTGCAGGTGTTACCGTCAAACTCACTATTAACAACCATAAGCTCGACAGAGCGGAATTTGAAAAGACAATACTTATTCCGCTTAATTATGACAGACTGGATATATACCGTAAGGAATATAACAAAATGCTGCTTGATAAAGTGGAACAGTCAAACTGTATAGTGCAGGATAAGTATTTTACGGTAACTGTCAGTAAAAAGAACATTGAGGACGCAAGAGCATTTTTCAACCGAGTAGGTACAGACTTGTCTGCCCGTCTTGCAAGAATTGACAGCAAATGCGTACCTCTTAATGCTGAGGAAAAGTTAAGATTATTTCATAACTTTTATCGCCCAGGTGATGAACAGAACTACAATCTTGATTTTGAACTTTTACAAAATCAGGGTTGTGATGTGAGAGATTACATTTGCCCCGATTCAATGGATTTTCAGAGCGACTATATGAAAATCAATGACACATTTTGCAGAATTATTTTTCTGCGTAACTATGGTACTTTTGTAAGTGATAACACTATTGCCGAGCTTACATCAGTCAACAGAAACTTAATGCTTTCCGTTGACTTTATACCAATTCCTACTGATGAAGCAACAAGAGAGGTAGACAAAGTTTTGCTCGGTATTCAAACTGAAAAGGCAAACTACAACAGAAAACAGGTTCAAAACAACAATATCGGTGCTACCAACTTTGATCTTGAGCAGAGAGAAAGCGAGATACTTGAAGTAAAAAGCGATATGCGTAACCGTGACCAGAGACTTTACGAAACTCTTATCACAATGGTTATAACGGCAGATACAAAGCAGGAACTGGATAACCTTACTGATACGATTTTCTCTAAAGTATCAGAAGGAAGCACGGCACAGGCAGCGATCCTGCGTTACCAGCAGCTTGACGGTTTGAATACAGTTCTGCCGTTCGGAGTAAGAAAGATAGACTGTATGAGAACTCTTACTACCGAATCTCTTGCGGCATTTATTCCGTTTAACTCTCAGGAGGTAAGACATAAAGGCGGCATCTATTACGGGCAGAACAAAATCAGCGGTAATATGATTTTTGTCAGCCGTAAAGAGCTTCTAAACGGAAACTGCATCGTTCTCGGTGTTTCAGGCGGCGGTAAATCTTTCTTTGTTAAGGAAGATATTGTAGCTCTTTTTCTTTCAAATCCAAACATTGACATTATGATATTAGACCCTGAAAGAGAGTACCCAATGCTCGTTAATGCTTTGGGCGGTGAGGTTATCAACATCTCGGCTAATTCCGATAATCATATCAATGCTATGGATATGAACAAAGACTATGAGGACGATAAGAACCCTATTGCAACAAAGTCGGAATTCATTATGTCACTTTGTGAGCAGCTCATCGGCGGCACAGTCGGCCCGAAAGATAAGTCTATCATCGACCGCTGTTGCCGCAGCGTTTACGATGAATATATCAAGAACGGATACAAGGGCGAGCCGCCTACATTGAAAGACTTTAGAGAAGAACTCCTGAAACAGAAAGAAGTTGAAGCACAGGAGCTTGCTCTTGCTATTGAACTGTTTACGGACGGTTCGTTGAACACCTTCGCACAGCCAACCAATGTGGATACAAACAACCGTCTTATCTGCTATGACATTCTCGACCTTGGCGAACAGCTCTTGCCTGTTGGTATGCTTGTTGTACTTGACAGTATACTCAACAGAATTACAGCTAACAGAGCTAAAGGCAGAACAACATATATCTTCATTGACGAGATATATTTGTTGTTTGCTCAAAAATATACTGCTAATTTCCTTTCTCGTGTCTGGAAACGAGTAAGAAAATACGGAGCTTTTGCAACAGGTATCACTCAGAATGTAGGAGATATGCTTCAAAGCAATACTGCAAGAACGATGCTTAATAACTCTGAATTTACTGTTATGCTTAATCAAAACGGAAGCGACAGAATTGAACTTTCAAAAGTGCTTGATATTTCCGAAAACCAAACAGAATTTTTTACAAATGTTCAGGCTGGTCACGGTCTTATCAAAATCGGAGGTCATTTTATTCCGTATGCTAACGAGTTCCCGAAAAACACGGAACTTTACAAGCTGATGACAACTAAACCGGGAGAGGCTTAACAGCCTCTCCTTCTTTTAATGGAGGAAACTATGAAAAAGGTTATTTGCGCAATTATACTTGTTGTGCTGTCCGCAGTATTTGCGGCCAGCACATATTTATATATATCAGGATATTTGCAGGATAAGAAGCAAATGAATGAGCTTGAGAATATTGCTCAGGTTGTTGACGATAATGAACAAAACTTAAATAACAAGTATGCTGAACTTTATTCTCAAAACAATGATTTTATCGGCTGGTTAAAAATTGACGGTACAGGTATTGATTACCCTGTAATGCAATCAAAGAATAATCCTAATTACTATTTAAAGCATAATTTCAATAAAGAATACTCCCGTTTCGGTGTTCCGTATATGCAGGAGGACTGCAATTTGCAGTCGGACAATATTGTAATATACGGACACAATATGAAAAACAAGTCAATGTTTAACGAGCTTATTCGTTATAAAGATAAAGATTTTTATACTGCTCACAAGTACATTACTTTTGAAACGATGAGCGAGAGCAGAACTTATGAAATTATCGCTGCCTTTAAAACTGTTGCTTACTCAAAAGACGGCTTTAAGTATTATAACTTTGTAAATGCAAACACAGAAGAAGAATATGAGACCTACATTGAAAAATGCAGGTCTCTCTCTTTTTATGACACAGGCGTTAATGCAGGATACTCAGACAAGCTCATAACCTTATCAACCTGTGAGTATTCACAGAATAACGGCAGATTTGTTGTGGTTGCGAAATTGATTGAGGTGAAATAAATGGCTGATATTAAAATCAAAAAAGTAGAAGATACTGTTATAAAGACCTCTAAAGATATAGGCATAGTATCCGAAAAAGTTCGAAATGCAGGCATACGCACAAAAGAAAATATAAACAGTGCTACTGAACAGTCGAATTCTAATTCACCTGAACAGTATGCTGTTGAAAAGGTACAGGAAAAAGCAAAAGAAGCCGCTGATTATGCCGTCTATGAATTTAATCACCAGGGCAAAAAAAGTGTAGTTGATACAAAAAATAACATTGAAACGGCTAAATTAACTCTTGATGAGGTTAAGGCTCGCAGAAAAGCACGGCAGTCAAAGAATACAGTAAACAATACACAGGTGACTGTTGAAAGTGATATTGCTTTCAGCTCTCAACCTGAAGCGAGTAAACCACCCATAAAGAACCCACTAAAAAAAGCTGATAATGTAATTAAAACAGGTAATGCACAAAGTGTAAAGGCATCAGCAAAAACGGCAAACGCTACTGCTGTAAACACCGTAAAAAAGGTACAGACGAAACAGCTTGCAGTAAGTAAGACTGCTGAAAAATCACGCAAGGCAGCGCAACGGTTAAGACAGACAGCAAAAGAAGCAAAGAAATTTATTTCTCAATTAGTTAAATTCTTAAAGAACGCATTAAAAGCAGCTTATAAGGCGGCTAAAAGTCTTGTTTCGCTCATCATCGCAGGTGGCTGGATTTCCGTTGTTATCATAATTTTTATTTGCCTTTTTGCAGCCCTTGCAAGCTCTTTTTACGGCATTTTCTTTTCTACTGAAACATCGGATACAGGTTTGAACATAAAAAGTGTTATTCAGGAAATCAATAATGATTACGATAACAAAATTGAAGAAATCAAATCAAAAAGCAACTATGACGAGGTAGAAATAAACGGTACAAAAGCGAACTGGAAAGATATTCTCTCCATTTATGCCGTTAAAACCACAACAGACCAAAACAATCCTATGGAAATTGCCACAATTGATGAAAATAAGAAATCAATAATTTCTGAGATATTTTGGGATATGAATAATATTGACTATGAAACTCAAACACGGACTAAAACCGAAGAAATAGTCACTACTGACGCATACGGAAATGAGGTTATAACCGAAAAAGAAACATCTGTTAAGGTGTTGACAATAACTGTATCAAACAAAACTGCAAACGATATGTCCACCGAATATTCTTTTAATGAGAAACAAATCGAATACTTGACTGAACTTATGAGCGATAAAAACGATAAGTTATGGTCATCAATCATTTTTAATATAGGAAGTAACGGAAGCAGTATTGATATAGGCTCACTAACCTTTGAAAACGAAACAGCAAATGATTTGCAAAAGAAAATCGTAGCTGTTGCCACAAATTCAGAGTATTACGGAATATCCGCAAAGTCAGGATACTGTCAGGCTTGGGTTGCAGATGTTTATCAGGCTGTTACAGGTTCACGAGGTTCTGCTCATTGTGCCTTATGTGCAGCAGAACAATGGTCGGTATCAAGTGACTGGAGTGCAATACCCGTAGGAGCCACAGTTTATGGATATGCAAGTAATCCATACGGTCATACAGGCATTTATATCGGAAACGGACAAGTTGCTCATAACCTTTCAGGTGAAGTAGTTATTCAGTCACTTGATAGCTGGGTATCTCAATTTAAAGGCTTTGCTTGGGGGTGGGAGAATGGTTTGAATTTAAGTTAGTAAATGGTTATAATTTTTTAGTAGTTGCAATAAATTTTAACACTACAATTGTCGGAAAAAATTTGTTGAATTCATTTAATCAACAATTCTATATTGGGTTTGCATTTTAATTAGTGTAAATAAATTAAACGAATCATATAAACAACTGGGATATTTTATTAAAAAATATCCCAGTTGTTTTTTAGCTATTTTATTCATTTTCAGGATTTTTAAATAATTCGTTATATGATTCTTCATCACTTGTAAAAATAATATTCTTTTTAACGGGTTTTTTATTAATATATTTTTGTATTTCTTCATTTGCTTCTGTATAATTATATATTAATTGTTCAGTTTTAAAAAAATCGTCATCAAACGCAACTCTTTTATTCAATCTTGAAATTGATAAAAGTTTAATAACACAATCAATTGTTTCCACTACTGCGTAGTGATATAACATATCGTCATTTTTCTTAAATTCTGGAGGATTGCCCGCATAAAAAACAGTTTTAAGGTGACGAAAGCAAAATGTGTATTCGAAAAAAAGAGAGTATAAATGGCTTATTGAATAAGTAAAAACATTATCTGACGGTTTATCTAATTTAGAATGTTCATTAAGCCAAGAATAGTCATTAAGAACGATCTCCATAAAAGCATTAAATTGTTTATCACTTCTTCTAAGTTTTGCTACATCTTCCATTCTAACATCTATTGATTCATTGTTTAGGTTTAGTAACATTGAAAATTTTTTAGCTTCTAAAGAAATCAAATCATAATCAGTCGCATAAAATTTGCCTATAAATTCATCATTAAATTGATAATCTTCATTATAAAAATAAAATAATCCCGAAAAATGCTTCTTTCCTTTTTTTACAAGATAACTCGAATTGATTAGCAACATTAAATTTTTACCATTACTGTCTACACTAAGTAAATCAAAAAAATAAAGAAAGTAATTTTTCCTTCCATAACCACAAAGGTGTATAGATGGTTTTTCACCATCTTTATTTTTTAATTCGGCAAAGTATTTACCGTTTTTTATTTCAATAGTAATCTCACTTAGGGTCGAATTCATATTTCCTTTTTCAGTTAAGTACGCAAACAAAGTATATGTACCACATATATCATTAGATATACTGTCTTGTTCTTTTAAACAAGTTATTTCATTAGAATTTATTAATGAGTCAACGGTAATGCCATAATACTGACAAATTGCTAAAACAACATAAAAATTAACTGTATTATTATTATAGCTAATTGTTCGCAAAAAACTTGATAAAGAAATTTCAACAGTTACAGATGAACTATCCATTATGCTGTTATATAAAGAGTTCGCACTTAGATTGTTTGTGTCTTTAGATATAATTGAAATGATGCGGTCTTTTATCAGTAAATTTATATTTTCGTTACTCATAATTACTCCTAAAAAATAAAATAATTTATGAAAATCTAATTTTATTATAACAGTTAAAGACACAACTTCAAGTAAGAAACAAAAAATCAATAAAAATCAAATTAATATTCTGTATTTTTTATATGTGTTAAGAATAAAATTAGTTAGAATGATTGCATTATTAGTAATAGTATCACCAATAATACATATAACAGTTAGATGAAACTTTATTATACAATACTGTTATAGGAGGTGAGACATATAAATAGTGTAAATGAATTAGTAAACAAACTCATAGAGTTAAGAGATAAACGAAAATGGAGTAATTATCGTATAGCAAAGGAAAGTGATTTACCTTTCAGTACTATTGCAAATATATACAACCGAAAGACTGCACCTCAATTTGACACATTGTGTTCAATATGTAAAGGTTTTGGAATTACATTATCTGATTTTTTTAATGAAGAAAATAAATATGTCTCGCTTACTCAACAAGAAAAAGATTTTTTAATGTTATTCAATCAACTTGAAAAAGAGCAACAAGATATTGTAATTAATTTAATGAAAAATATGAATGAGCATAGGTAATTAAAATTACCTATGCTTTTTTATTTCCTATACTTTTTTAAATCCCTATGCTTTTTTAGTAATTTAGTTGAGAAAAAAGAAATTTTATGGTAAACTGTATCTATAAGTACCCATTATTGTAATAGTATTACAACAAATTGTAATTTATTTTTGTTACTTTTTAATTCTTTTGGCACTTATTACTTAGAAAGTATGTGAAAGGATTATTTATAATGGGTTTTCAATCAGAATATTTAATATATATTCTACAAAATGATTTGTTTTGTTTAACAAATAATGAAATGATGTACTATCTTGACAAAGAACTCGATAAAGGTTCTAAAAGTATGAATGGGGACTTGATTACATTGTTACTTAACTGCATAGGAAATAATGAAAAAAATTTACCTCAATATCGTTTTATAAACAAAAGTGAAAAGAAGAATTTGCCTAAAAACAGATATATTTTATTTAATAAAAGTACTGATTTTAGCATTTCCACATTAGAATTAGATACCTGTGAAAAATTTGACTGTTGCAGTACAAAAGAAAAATCAGGAATCAAGATATTAATTGATAATAGATTTCTTATTGTATGTAAGCAACATCTATTTGCTCTTTTAGATTTTTTTAATGAAGTATTAGAAAAGATAAAAGAAACTCAATCTGCTGTAATCAGCTTATATGGTATAGAATTTGTAGCAGAGACAGGTTGCCTGATATTTATAAGAAAATCGGTTTATAAGTATTTGTATAATCTTTTTAAACAACACAATGATGACCAATTATTCGAAAACGAAGAATTAAGCGATAACCAAAAAAAAGTAGTTTCTATATTTCAATATGAAGAGAATGAAGAAAAGAAATATACAATTAATTCAAATGAGTTTTCTCAAGGAGAGCTGCAATGTTCGCTTAACAGAAAGCATATTTTAAAAAGACTTCAAAATTGCGTTAGGTACAATAAGAAATTAACTATCCCTTATGAATATGTTATCCAAAGACCAATAAGAACACTAAAAGTTTTTTACTCAATAAGAAATATTGAATGTATGTCAAACAAGCACAACCACTCAAAAGAAGCAGTTATTGTGTTGAGTTCATACAGAAGCGACACCTTTACTTTTAGTTTTTGCGAAAATTGTTTATATGACTTGTTTGTTATTTTAGAAAAAGCATATTACAATAAAGATATAACAACAATAACACAAAATAATTATCAAATTTTATATAAAGAATCTGATGATTATTGCTTCTTTACAGGTATAAAAGAAGAAAAAATGTATGAAATACATCTCGTAAATATATATTTTTCAATATGCAGACAAATCCTTGAAATGCTGTTCGAAACAATTGTTTCATCTTCAGCATTTGCAGAAATATATCCTAAAATATATAAACAATACATACCATTGATCAATGAAATCAAGCAACAAAAACAATGTCAAAAAATAAAAAAGATATTTGAAGACAAATTAGAACAAAAAGAAAAAGTAATTGATACACTCTACAAAGTTGTTAAAGATAGAAACAACGAATTAAGTTTGTATAAATCATTTCAAAATATGGAAAGCAAAGAAGGCAATGAAAAACGCAAAAATGATTTTGCAATTAAATATAATAACAAAATTTTAAATTGTATTCAGTATGGTGATATAATAAATCTCGGTATATCTATAAGCAAAGCAAAAAAGAATATAGTTCATAAATTAAATATAACAATAGTCAATGGAATTAAATGCTCAACATTTAATCATTTTTCAAGGAGCGAATTAGTTGCTCTTATTGAAACTGATAGAAAAGATGATAAATTCTGTTTTGCTATGTGCTCTGAATGTGTGAGAATTGCCATATATGGCTTGGAGCAATATATGAAAACTAATTCTAATTATTATAGTGAGAAATATGATTTTTCAATTATTCAAGTACACTCGCAAAAAAATGAACATTGTTATTTTTGCGGAAGTAATTTCAAAATATTGCGTATTATGTTTGGAAAAGTTCAGTTTGAACTATGTGAATCGTGCCTAAAAATTTTAAAAAAACAATTAGAAATTGCAGAAACCAAACTGGACGCATTGAGAAAACTTGGAGGAAACGAATTTTTCAAAAACAAATTTATTGATCTAAAAAATACTAAATAATATTCAGGAAAACATTGTAATAAGCAATTAAACAGGAGTAAAAATGAAGAAATCAATAGAAGAAATAGAAGTAGAACAGATACTTCAGGAAATAAAAAATGCTACAACAAACGATGCAAAAGATGCAGAACCAGAAAAAAACATTAATGTATCGTTAGAAGAAAATCTTGAAGAAGAAAAAGCAGCAGATTCTACTAATAGCTGTGATGAAAAAACAATAGATGAAAAACTGCAAACAAAAGAAGATAAAAAAGCAACTAAAAAAAAGACTAAAAAATCAGTAATAGTAAAATTTGATTTGCGTAATAAGTCATTAACGAAATTTAAAATTGTAGATTTAACTCTAAGTAAATCTAAATCTCCTTCAACAGTTAGAGTGGAATTGCATTTTAAAAGTTCAGACAAAAATAACCATATAATTATATTAAATAACATAATAATTTGGAATTTAGCTTTATATCTAAAGACAGTAAGTTCTCCAAAAAATGTAAAATATAATAACGATAATATTAATTTAAACAATTCTTTTACTGATAAAGATGAGGTGTGTTCATTTTGTTCAGAAAGGGGCAAAATCATACTAAAAGTTACTGACATAGAAGGCAATAAAACAAAAATATTTTTATGCAGACAATGCTTTAGAAATTTTCAAAATGCAATTCTTAAAGCCAATGGATATTTGAATGGTGAACTAATACTTAATAAATATGATAAAATTAATTCAAAGCATCAAAATCTTATTACACAATTCAACTCAATATCGTCCAAAAACAAAAATTACAAAGAACAATTAAAAAAGGTGGACGAATTAAAAAATAGTTCAAGCGAAAATTTTAACGAATGTTTGTTAAAAGAAAATAGTGCACTATACTTAAAAGTAGAAGAACTTCAAAAAGAATTAGCTGTATACAATAGAATATTTGAAAAGCTTAATAAATTTAAAAACGATGTAGACAAAATAGCTGAGTTTTCCTCTGTTTTAAAAAAAGTATTCAAAGATGTAATCAAATAACTTTTTAATACTTGTATGTTCAAATTTCGCTTTTTAACAATTTGGAGAAAAAAATGAATGTAAGCAAAAAAGAACAAATTAAATATGATAAGTCTTTTGCTGATTATTATAAAATTTCAGGATTAAAATCCGAAGAAGATTTTTTACTTGATGAAAATATCTTTTGTAAAAGTTTAATCAGATTTCTTCATCGCAATAGCATATTCTCTTTTAATGATTTAATAAATGCCAATATGGCTAAATTACTAAACCAAAGGGATATAGGCAAAGTAAAATTTAACGAGTTAATCGATTGTATAAATAAAGTAGCCAATAGGGTCATTGATATTGAAGCTATAAGAATGAGTCAAAAAAAAGATATACCTTACTCAATTTTAGTAAACAGAAATGTTATTTTAAATGGTGATTTTACTTGCTTAACAGGTTATCCGGAACTTTATGAAAAATATACTTTAGCATACAATATTTTAGGTTCTGAAATGATAGCATACTGTATGAATGATAAAAGTAATAAGATCATTTTGTGTTTAAATGAATTTGCCAAAAAAAATCATCTAAAATCGGAAAGAAAAAAACGAATAGAAAAAGTAATTACCTCAATACCTGAAATTAGAAAACACAAAAGCGCTAATCAATTCATAGATGTTTATTGTTCTTATCCTAATAATTTTAATGATTATGCAATTTTAAAAACAACATTTTCAAGTGGAAAGTTGACTTTATCATCAAAGCAAATAGAAGATATTGTAGACAATGATACTTATTACTCAGTAATTAATTTTTTAACTTGGGTAAGTTTTTCGGTAGAACATACACAAAATGTTATAATGAAAAGCATTCTCGACAATTGTTTTAAAAGAAAGGTGTTGAAAAAGAGAGCAGCAGAAAGCAAATCATTTCAAACGATTTCTGAAGAACTGAATTGCAAAAAAGAACTGGTAAAAAAAGTAGAAAAAAAACTGGTTCAAGATTTTAGTAATCATAAATATAAAACGATGCTTTTTGATTTTATATTATTAGATACTAATATTTCTAAAATAGAAGAACTAAAGTTAAATAAGTTAGTTCAACTATTAGATTATGATTCAGCAGTAAATTTGTTGTATTTAATTAAGCGTTCATTAAAGAATAAATATAACCAATAATAATGCTTTTATAAGTTGTCAATTAGATAGTATAATAAATAAAAAGAAAATTTTCTTTTTTGTAATTAAACTTAAAGATGGAGAAAAAAGTTGATACCAATAATCTATTTGAGCTTACTTGAAAGTAAAGACGATGAAGACTTATTTGAGTACATTTATTTGAATTTTAGAAAGCAAATGTTGAACTATGCTTATAAATTATTGAATAACTATGATGATTCAGAAGATGTTGTTCATAACACATTTGTGGACATTGCAAAGAATATAAAGATATTTAAAAACAAAGAGGACAAAACAATCTATTGTTATTTGATGTGTGCTACAAAAGGACATACTATTAATTACATTCGTAAAAATAAAAAAGAATACAAAGCACTTCAAGACTTTAATGACAAAGTAAATGAGCTATATAAATCTCAAACTGATATTAATTCAATAGTTGACTATGGCTCTATTGTAGATATTATTCGTTCACTTGATGACAAATATAGTGATGTTCTATTTTTATATTATGTTGAAGAACTTACATATAAAGAAGTCTCCTCTTTGTTAAATATTAACCCATCAACAGTATTAACAAGAATTGCAAGAGGGAAAAGCATACTTCGTAAGCACTTAAAATAATAGGAGAATGGGTTTGAAAAAGAAAAAAATCAATGAAGTGTTGAAAAACTTTTATTATGAAGAAAAATATAAATATGATCCAGAAGCAGAAAGCAATCTGAAATGGAATTTTTCAGAAAAGTTTTCAACTGAAATGGAACATCTAATAAAGAAGCAAAAGAAGGCATCTTGGAAATATACTAATTCTGTTGCAAAAAGATTATTAATAGCAATAATCATATTTATAGTGATTATTTCATCAACTATGGCAGTACCTGCGGTTAGAAAGCCTGTTGTTGATTTTGTTGTAAAAGTATATAGAGAGTTTTCCGAAATTTCTTTAGACAAAAGCACAATTACAATAACTGATACACCGCAGAAAACAACCATAAAAGAAAAGTATATACCTCAATATATTCCAGAAGGATTTAAACAAAATGAATATTTCTTTACTGAATATAATCTAAATATACTATGGAAAAATTCAGCAGGACTTTTAATAGATTTTTCTCAAATCACTTCATCTTCATTTTCAAGAATAAATACAGAAGGAGTTGAATTAAAAAAGTGTCAAATCGGTGCTGTTCAGTATTACACATATGAGCAGAACAATAGTAAAGTATATATTTGGTTTAATGACGGTTATTGTTTTATTCTAAGTCTACCAAACTCTTATTCAGATGATGAAATAATAAAAATATTGAATAATGTAAAAAAATGACATAATTTTCAATTTCCAAATTGACTAATTATTGATGATATAAAAATTATTAAAATGAATGAAAGGTGGTGAAAAGAATGAAAAAAACTATATCTCTCTTGTCTGTTGCTATGGCTTTTATAATGTGCTTATTTGGAAATGCAACATCAGTTTTAGCATTTGACGATCCTGGCAACACCGTTACTCCTTATTATGATTATACCCAGTATGTAACATCTAATCTTAATATAACAAGTAGCGGTAGGGCAACAGTAACAATACATTGTTCAGGGGCATCAAGTTCAGTAACAAAAATAAAAGCAGAGACCTGTATACAAAGAAAAGTTGGAATAATATGGGTAAAAACAGACATTGGAACAAGTGACGATTACTGGTATGATACTGCAAACTCTGTTGTTCTTAATGCTTCACATTCTGCACAACTTAGTAAATCTGCAACTTATCGTGCAAAAACAGTTTTTACAGTATACACAGCCAATGATTCTGAAAAAATAACAATGTATTCTGGCACAGATAGTTATTAAATGAAAAGCAGCCGGCTCAATTTGTTAGAGCAGGCTGCTTTTTTTAAAAATAGTATCGTACAAATTCATTAAATGAAAAATTATCATCAGCAAAATGTTCAAGTTTTATGTTGAATATATCGGAATACTTTAATAAAACGGTAAGTGGAGGTTTAGTTTTGCCTCTTTCATAATTTGAGATATTTGTACGATCAACAAGCAATTTTTCACTTAATGCGGATTGAGTTAAGTGGTTAGATTTGCGACAATATTTCAATTTGCTACCACATAATTTACTAATAGACGGCTCCGATTTTTTTAAGGGACAAAAATCTCCGTACAGTAATTGATAATTATTGCTAAATCCAAAAACAAAAGAAATTCTACTAATCTCAAAAATTACATCATTATATAACTCCAATAAATCGTTAAATCGTTTTAACATAAATACATCGTTACATATATTTTTCTCAATATCTTTTTGTAATTCTGATAATTGAATATCAATGTTCTTATACTGAATTGATTTATCAGATAATAAATTTATTTTGCATCTTTCAAATAGTGTTTTATTAGAATAAATTTTTTTAGATTCAAGAGCTTCTTTTTTCCCCATTTTAAAACAATAATTTATTACAAGATTAATTTTTCGAAAAAATAACATTTCATACTTTTTGATTAGAGCTCTAAAACCAGCATCAGCGTCATTGAGTATATTTTTGTATGTATTTTTCATTTCTTCATATTCATCAAAAAGCAATAAAGCTGTAATTACCATATTTGTAATGTTGTCTGATTTAACTGTCATATTAATATCTCCTCTTGTCAGCCGATGGCATATTTAATGTAGCTACAAGTGAATTATATTACAAATATAACAGTTAATTTGTCGATTTTTGTCATAACACAAAAAAATATTATATTTCTTTGTATATTAATAACTAATCAATATCACTGCTTTTTAATAAATCAATTAAAGCATCATCAGGTAAAGATGAAATCAAGTACATTACCTTCCGAAAATAATATAATGACATATTTGTATTAATATCAAAATAGTCTTTCAGAAGGTCGTTTGGTGTGCAGCTCAATTCTCTTGACAATCTTATAAAGTTATCAAGGCTCGGCACTTTGCTGCCGGATTCATAATCACAAAGTGTAGCTCTGCTTATTCCTATCTTTTCCGATAAATCTTTTTGAGTTAAGCCTAATTCTTTTCTCCTTTCTCGGATTCTGTTTGCTATTAACTCTTTGTCCATTATATATAACCCCCATGTTATGTTTTATATATAATAGTCAATTAAAAATTAAAAAGTTATGTCAATAAATCTTGATGAAAATACAAATAAGCATTACAATATATGATGAAATACTTTTGTGCAAATTGCTATTTTTAAAAATTTTCTATTTCAGTGAAATAGAAATGAGGAGGAAAACTATGGATTTAAGTGAATTTGTTTTATTTACCAGCTATTTACATAGTAAATGTTCAATAACAAAAAAGGACATTTTTTCATTATATAATAAAAAAGTGTCTGGTAGTAAATTAAATAATTCTTTTGAGTTTAATGAAAAAAGATTAAGTATTGAATTAAAAAAGAATAATTTTTTAAGGCTATTATTTTCAAATGAAATCCTGGATTATGAAAATGAGCATTTATATTTTAATCGAAAATTTCTTCCAATATCTTATAAAGAACAATGCCCATTAGATGACTTAATTTTTCAGATAAACGATCTCGATTATAATTATGAGGTCGACTCTTTTATAGTAGCGTCAATTTTAGACCAAGCATTTGAAGATTTTTATAAAAACGAATATCAGACTAAAAATGAAGATAAATCTGTTTTTATCCAAATTTTCTGTATAGTACTTACACGCTTAAATCGAGTTAAAATCAAACAATATTTGGAAATTGTTCAAAGGGAATGCAATAGAAAAAGAAATCATCTTACAAGGAAATCAGTGCTTTCTTATGAAGTAGTTACCAATGATAACTCAGTTCGAAATGAAACATATTCTGATATATCGTCTTATTCACAGCGAAGAGACATAAATCCTTTTGATCTAAAAATAGAACAAATAAATAAATGTGTTGATTCATTTAAATCTGCAAGCATAAGAATTAACGACACTACCTTCGCACAAGATGTAATAAAGTATTGTTATTTACAAGGCATAAATAAAGGTGTTGATTTTGAGAATGAAACTTTTGTTAGTCAAAATATATACAGTCAGATGAAAAATGATAAATATACAGTACCAAATAAAAGAATATGTATATCAATATGTGTAGGTTTGAGATTAACACTGGAAGAGAGTAAATTACTCTTATATAAAGCTGGATATGCTCTTTCAAACCAAATAGCGTTTGATAGATTTGTTATTGAAAATTCATTAAGTCCAAAGTTTTATGATATTCAAGCTTTAAATGATTTAATTGACAGCATCAATGAAAAGGAAGGAGAAATAGTTATAAAAGAAAAATTAGGAAGTATAGAAAGGGGATCATACAGTCATTCCAATAAATAGTCTTTTATAATATTAAAATATCTTTTGTGTAATTTGACTAAATGAAATAATATCTATTTCATTGAAATTTCCAATTTGCTGAAAAATAAGTATGATTTAATTAATATCGAGTCATACAAGAAACGACAAATTAATACACAAGCAATATGCTATTATTATTTTCAGAGCAAACTCTCTCTTTCACGACAACTAAATCTTGACAAATTATCTAATAAGTTTTTGAAATATTTCCAATAGATTTATTTTTATTATAAAAACCAACTAAAAATCTGATTGTCCGCTAAAACACTGTATCTATCAGCATTTTCAAGGGTTTAAATACTTCAAATTACTACGATTTTACTACCATTGAATGAGCCTTGATACGTTAGAAATCCCAGATTTGCAAAGATATGGTACAGCACATCAGTATTGATAAACTAAAAATTGAATATCGCAAGTAGATTATGGAACGCCGATATTGACGTTCCTTTTCTATTTCCAGCCGTTCAGAAATGGACGGCTTTTTCTATATCCAAACGAAAGGAGAATTTTAAAAGCTATGAAAAAGATATTGAAGCGATTAGCCACGGGCTTCCTTGCCTTTGCGACTATCGTTACCGCTTTGCCGACAACGGCAGTCCACGCTTCCGAGAAGCAATACTGGACAGAAAGTGCCGAGCGTGTCGGTATCGTTGAAAAAGTGATGAATGACGGTTCTATCGGTTCGACATTCAACGAGGGACACATGACCGTTGAGGGCGAGGACGCTTTCTGCGTGGATATTAACACTAACTTCCGCAACGGTTACAAGACCAGAGCCGACGCAAGCACACGCATGAGCTACGACCAGATTTCAGATGTTGCCCTCTCAATCGAGTATGTCAATCAGTATGTGCAGAGCCACAGCGGATTGAGCAGTCCGCATATCTACCTTTTGAAACAGTGCGTCGTATGGCAGAGATTGAGTGTTCATCTGGGCTGGCAATGCGATAACGTCAGAGCTTCCTATGATGAAATCCCAAAAGCGATACAGGACGAGGTGTACGCTGGGGCAAAAGCCTTTGCCAGCGAGAACAAGGGACGCTATGAATGTGGCGGTTACATCTACTCTGGCGAGGGACAGGACATTGGACAGTTCTGGGCGAAACTTGCCGTAGGAAATGCCACCCTTAAAAAGACTTCCAGTAATGCCAGCATTACCGACGGAAACGGGCTTTACTCTATCGCTGGTGCGACTTATGGTGTCTATTCTGATAAGGACTGCACAAAACAGCTTGCCACCCTTACGACGGATAACAGCGGAAATACTGATACTGTGGAAGTAAAGGCTGGCACAGTCTACATCAAAGAGCTTTCCGCTCCTGCTGGCTACAAGGTGGACAATACAGTGTATTCCTTAAATGTTGAAGCTGGCAAGACAGCGACCTTGAACGTATCCGATACGCCAAAGGTTACAGATACCCTTATCGAGCTTTTCAAGATTGACATGGAAACACAGAAAGACGCTCCACAGGGCGACGCTTCCCTAGAGGGTGCGGAGTTCACATGGAAATTCTATGCGGGACACTATACTGCTGACAATCTCCCCAGCGAGCCTACCAAAACATGGGTGACAAAGACAATCGCTGAAAAGGACAGCGACGGCACTATCCATTACGTTTCCCGCCTTTCTGATGAATACAAGGTATCTGGGGACAGCTTCTATACACAGGACGGAAAGAACGTGCTTCCTTTAGGGACGCTGACCGTTGAGGAAACGAAAGCTCCTAACGGCTATCTTCTTGACGGTGCGTATATGCAGGCAAACGGTAGCGAGGAACAGATTAAAGGAATGTACCTTACACAGATTACCGAGGACGGCGACATTGCCGTATTGTCTGGAAGCAATCAGTACCATGTATCAGACAAGGTTATCCGTGGCGGTGTGAAAATCCAGAAACGAGATTTGGAAACCAGCGATACCAAAGGTCAAGGAAGTGCGACCTTGAAAGACGCTGAATTTGAAATCATTTCCTTAAATGACAATGCCGTACTTGTCGAGGGAAAACTTTATAACAAGAATGAAGTGGTAAAAACAATCCTTACCGACATTGAGGGCGTGGCTTCTACTTCTGCCGATTTACTTCCTTACGGAAAATACCGTATCGAGGAAAGCAAAGCACCAGAGGGCTATTTGACGGACGGTGCAGAACCGATTGAATTTGAAATCACAGAGGACGGAAAAATCGTTGACCTTACAGGGACAGACACATCAATCTACAATCAAGTGAAGCGTGGCGACCTAGAGGGTGTCAAGATTGGTGCTGGCACACACCAGCGTCTTGCGGGAGTTCCGTTTAGGATCACAAGCAAGACCACAGGTGAGAGCCATATTATCGTGACAGATGATAACGGGCAGTTCTCCACTTCTTCCGACTGGGCTTCCCACAAACATAACACCAATGCAGGAAAGACCAGCGAGGACGGTATCTGGTTTGGAACAAGCGAGCCAGACGACAGCAAGGGTGCTTTGATTTACGATACCTATATCATTGAGGAATTACGCTGTGAGGGCAACAAAGGCTTTGAGCTTATCCCGCCGTTTGAAATCGTGGTGTCCAGAAACAATGTGACCGTTGACTTAGGGACACTGACTGATGAATATGAGAAAGAAATCTCTATCCATACCACAGCCACAGGCAAGGACGGCGAGAAGTCTATCGTGGCTGGCAAAGAGGTAACAATCATTGATAAGGTTACCCTTGATGGGCTGGAAAAAGGAACAAAATATCAGTTGAAAGGCTGGCAGATGTTGAAAGAGGAAAACGCCGAGCTTCTTATCGACGGACAGCGTGTGGAAAGTGATTACACATTCACAGCCGACAGCGAAGAAATGAAGATTGAAATGGAATATACGTTCAACGCTTCTTCTCTGGGCGGTCAGAACCTTGTAACCTTTGAGGAACTTTACGACCTTTCCAATGAGGACGAGCCTGTAAAGGTGGCAGAACACAAGGACATTGACGACGAGGGACAGACGGTGCTTATCACAGAGCGTATCATCTCTATCCATACCACAGCGACCAGCGAGGACGGAAAGAAAGAGATTGAAGCAGGAAAAGACGTGACAATCATTGATACCGTTACCCTTGACGGATTGGAAATCGGCACAAAGTATCAGCTCAAAGGCTGGCAGATGATTAAGGACGAAAACGCCGAGCTTATCATAGGTGGTGAACGTGTCGAGAATGACTATACCTTTACTGCCGACAGTGAAAGCATGGAAGTCCAGATTTCCTTTACTTTCGACGCTTCCGAGCTTGGCGGGAAAGAGCTTGTGACCTTTGAGGAATTATACGATTTGAGCAATCCAGACGAGCCGACTAAGGTTACAGAGCATAAGGACACCACGGACGACGGGCAGACGGTGACAATCACAGAAGTACCAGAAACGCCAGAAGAACCAACAGAGCCAGAACAGCCGACTACGCCAGATACACCGAGCAAGACAACAGACGCTCCAAAGACAGGCGATAATACAAACATTGCCTTATTCTTAGGGCTTCTTGTTCTTTCTGGTGCAGGCGTGGCAGGAACATACTTCTTCAAGCGTAGACGTTCCTAATCGGGCGGTCTGCTTATGATGATGAAGAAATCACGTTCCCCGCCGTATGGACTTGTAATAGGAAATGAAAATTGAAACTGTTCCTTTTCTGTTCTTCTGCTTGCAGATCAACGGAAAAGAACAGTCCACTAGGGGCGTGGGGAGTGTAGCTCCCCACATATCAATCACAGAAAGAAATGAGGTATGAATACATGAAATTGAAATATATCGTGCCTAACATGGCACAGACTTTTGGAAATTTAGAGTTTGCAGGAGAAAATGACGTGGAGCAACAGCGTGTCAATGGTCGCTTTGTTCCCGTGACAAGAAGCTATAACCTGTATTCCGACATTCAGAGAGCCGACGACATTATCGTTGTGCTTCCCGCAAAGGCTGGTGAAAAGCGTTTCAAGTATGAGCAGAAAGTAAAGCTCGTCAATCCAAAGATTACCGCCGAGGGAAAAAACGTGCGAGGTCGTGGCTACACCAACTATATCTTAACGGCTGATGATATGCTTCCAGCCGAGGAAAGCAAGTAAAGGGGGATAACAGATTATGAGATTAGCGAATGGAATTGTATTAGATAAGGAAAAGACTTTCGGAGTATTAAAGTTCTCCGCATTAAGACATGAAGTGCGTGTGGAGAATGAGGACGGGACGACCAGCGAAGAAATCAAGCGTAGAACCTATGACTTGAAATGCAGTCAGCAGGAACGCACGATACAGGTATCTATCCCAGCGGAAATTCCTGTCAAGGACTATCCGTACAATGCCGAGGTGGAGCTTATCAATCCTGTTGCCGATACGGTGGCAAACGCCAACTACCGAGGAGCAGACGTGGAGTGGTACATCAAGGCAGACGACATTGTGCTGAAAAATAAAGGCGGTCAGCCCGCAGGAAATCCGCAGAACCACGCTCCGCAGGGACAGCAGAAGAAATAACTAGCAATAAAATCTTATAAAATTTAAGAAAATCTTTCAGTTTTCTCTCTTTAAATCTTAAAATAAATGTGATATAATCCTTTTTTGAAAAGAGGTGAATTTATGAAGAAGGAAAGAAAAATTACTATTGCATTGCTTGTTATTTATTTATTGATATTATCATGGATTATCTTATTTAAGCTTCAGTTTTCATTTTCTACGTTAGACCATATAAGACAAATAAACTTAATTCCTTTTAGTGATTCAGTTATTGCAAATGGAAGAATTGATTTTGACGAAATCATAAACAACGTCATTGTTTTTATTCCTGTGGGTGTATATTTTAGTTTGCTTTTTAGAAATAAATCCTTTTTAAAAGTAATTGGTTCTGTCTTGAGTATTAGTCTCGCATATGAAACAATTCAATTTATATTTGCAATCGGAGCAAGCGATATTACAGACCTAATCTGCAATACGTTAGGTGGTCTAATTGGAATTGCATTGGTATATGTACTGTCTCTTGTATTAAAGGATAAAACAAATAAGATATTAAACAGGATAGCACTAGTATGTACTATATTAGTTGTAGCATTTTTATTCTTACTTCTTTCTGTAAATAATATGTTTTAAACAGTATTTACAGGTAGGAACATTAAATAAATGTTATTGAAAAAGCGGTTAGTCTATACGATTGACCGCTTTTTCCATATCCAGAAAGGGGTGTTTATGAACATTTTGAAATACAAGGGAAAGCGTATCAGAGCCAGCGACAAGAACCTTGTATACCGCTTCTGCGTAGGTACGCTCCTGCTCCTGTTCGTGGCGGTTCTCCTGCTACTGAACATGGGACAGCTCATGCGTACCGATTGGGAACATTTTAGTTTACTTGATAATGGGCTGACGCTTTCTACATACAACTTCATAACCATAGGAATAGCGACTGGTGTTTGTGCATTGGTCGCTTTTCTTTATTACCGCTTCTTCCATGACAGTTTCAAGAAGCTATTACACCGTCAAAAGCTCTCCCGCATGATACTGGACAATAAGTGGTATGAAGCCCAGACCGTACAGGACAGCGGTTTTTTCACTGACCTGCAGAGCAGATCAAGGGAAAAAATCGTCTGGTTTCCTAAAATTTATTATCAAATGGACACGGGCTTGCTCCATATCCGCTGTGAAATCTCTTTGGGAAAGTATCAAGACCAGCTCCTTAGACTGGAAGATAAGCTGGAAAGCGGGCTTTACTGTGAGCTGACCGACAAGACGCTCCATGACGGCTATATCGAGTACACCCTGCTTTATGACATGATAGCGAACCGTATCACGATTGATGAGGTAAAAGCAAAAAACGGGGGCTTGCGTCTGATGAAGAACCTTACATGGGAATACGACGCACTCCCTCACGCCCTTATCTGTGGCGGGACTGGCGGTGGAAAGACCTATTTCCTGCTGACAATCATTGAAGCCCTCTTGCAGACCAACGCCCAGCTTTACATCTTAGACCCTAAGAACGCTGACCTTGCGGACTTGGGAACGGTCATGGATAACGTGTACCACACCAAAGAAGATATGATAGAGTGCGTCAATGCGTTCTATGAGGGCATGGTACAGCGAAGCGAGGAAATGAAGCAACACACAGCCTACAAGACAGGCGAGAACTACGCCTATCTGGGCTTACCGCCCTGCTTCCTTATCTTTGACGAGTATGTGGCGTTCTTGGAAATGCTGGGGACAAAGGAAAGCATAAGCCTACTTAGCCAGCTAAAGAAAATCGTCATGCTCGGCAGACAGGCGGGGTATTTCCTCATTGTCGCCTGCCAGCGTCCCGACGCAAAGTATTTCAGCGACGGTATCAGAGATAACTTCAACTTCCGTGTAGGCTTGGGGCGTATCAGTGAGCTAGGCTACGGTATGCTTTTCGGAAGCGACGTAAAGAAACAGTTCTTCCAGAAACGTATCAAAGGGCGTGGCTATTGTGACGTGGGTACGAGCGTCATATCGGAGTTTTACACTCCCCTTGTACCAAAGGGACATGATTTTTTACAGGCTATCGGCTCACTCGTCCTCACAAGGCAGGACGGGACGGCGACGTGCGAAGCGAAAGGCGACGGAACGGACTAGCCTTGCTGGTGTGGCGTCAGCCACGCCAGCGAAAGAAGCCCCTCGGTATCTAACAGAGGGGCACAATTCCGCTGGAAACTACGGTCAAAAAGTCTGGAAATCCCGCTTGGCATAAGGGTTTTCTCTTACTAATGGCTGACTGTGACAATCGGCGGAAAATATCACAGATTTCTAAAAATACACGATTGGGGGTATGCAGGCTGAATGAAAGCACCTTTATAACCGCCTTGAAAGAGAAACGTCAATCTTATGGCGTGTCCCAGACAAGGCTTGCTATCATGGCTGGTATCAGCCGTGAACACTTGAACCGTATCGAAGCGGGAAAGGTCAAGCTCACGGACGATATGCAGGACAAGCTCATGGAAGCGGTCGAGAAATTCAATCCCGACGCTCCCATGTTCCTGCTGTTCGACTATGTGCGTATCCGTTTCCCCACGCTGAATATACAGCACGTTATCAAAGATATATTGAAGCTCAACATTGACTATATGCTCCATGAGGACTACGGACACTACAAGTACACAGAACATTACTATCTGGGTGATGTGTTCGTCTATACTTCACAAGATGAGGAAAAAGGCACGCTTCTGGAACTGAAAGGAAAAGGCTGTCGCCAGTTTGAAAGCTATCTGCTGGCACAGGAGCGTAGCTGGTATGACTTCCTCATGGACGCACTCATTGAGGGCGGTGTGATGAAACGCCTTGACCTTGCGATTAACGACAGGGCGGGCATACTGGATATTCCAGATCTGACCGCCAAATGCAACCGTGAGGAATGTGTTTCCCTGTTCCGTTCTTTCAAGTCCTATGCTTCGGGTGAGCTGGTGAAGCACAACGAGCAGGACAAGGCAGGCATGGGACACACGCTGTATATCGGCTCTCTGAAATCGGAAGTCTACTTCTGCTGTTACGAGAAGAACTACGAGCAGTACGCAAAGCTGGGAATACCGATTGAGGAAGCACCCATAAAGAACCGCTTTGAGATACGATTGAAAGATGAAAGAGCCTATTATGCCGTCCGTGAACTGCTGACCCATTATGACGCAGAACAGACGGCATTTTCTATCATCAATCACTATATCCGCTTCGTGGACAGAGAGCCAGAGAAGCGAAAGACAGACTGGAAGCTCAATGACCGCTGGGCGTGGTTTATCGGGAAAGACCGCCCGCCTGTCAAGCTGACGACAGACCCAGAACCTTACACGCTGGAAAGGACGCTGGGCTGGATAAGCCGGCAGGTCGCCCCTACACTGAAAATGCTGAAAAAGATAGACGCTGGCAACAGCACAAGCTATCTGAAAGAGATTGAGGACAACGCAAAGCTGACGGAAAAGCATTTGCAGATAATCAGACAGCAGACAGCGGACACAGAGGAACTTGTCACAGAGTAAAGGAGAATTTTGACTATGGCAGAACTTGTCAAGGACTTGGTGCTGGTATCACTGGGAATGGGTATCGGCGTTGTCCTTATGTGTATCGCACAGGTCAGCAAAATGGCTGACGAAGAAATGGAAGAAATTAAAAAAGAAAGGATTGATAAAGAATGAATTTCGGACAGAACTTATACAACTGGTTTTTAAGCAACGCCCAGAGCTTGGTGCTTATGGCAATCGTGGTAATCGGTATCTACTTAGGATTTAAGAGAGAGTTTTCAAAACTTATCGGCTTCCTTGTGATTGCCTTAATCGCCGTCGGGCTGGTATTCAATGCAGGCGGTGTCAAAGACGTGCTGTTAGAGCTGTTCAACCGTATCATTGGAGCGTAACAATCAGCAGTTTGCGGACACGCAAACTTACCTGTCCCCCCTATGGGAGTTCGGGCATAGGGGGGGAATGAAAGGGGGTGACGGAATGGTACACAGATAAAAAATAGTCATGCTATGAATTTCATTGAATGGCTGATTTTCAACTGATATAATGTAAGTATGGAAATCATAAATTAAATTTGCGAGGGTAGAAAATGAATGACAAAATGATTGTAAAGAACTTCTATGAGAGGATTGTTTCAGAAAATAGACTTGAAGAATTATCTAAATATGTATCAGAAAACTGTGCTCTGACTCTCGGAGACAAAACTGTACCTTTGGGGTTGGACGGCATGAAGCAACATCTAATATCCGTAAAAAAGACTTATCCAGACTATACAATGAAAATAGTACGTCAATTCAATGATAAGGAATATGTGATTTCTGAATTTATAATGGCAGGTACACATGAGGGTGAATGGATAGGTATTAAACCCACTCATAAGAAATTATCATTTACAGGTGTCAATATAGACAGAGTTGTAAATGGAAAAATCATTGAACATGGTGGTTCTGTAAATACTTTTGAAACTCTCTTAGAAGCAAATTTAATTAAGCCAGTATAAGAAGTGAGGTGACTGTATGGAAATTCGACAATTAGAACCCTTTGAGATTGACGAAGCTATCACTTTGATATGGGAAGTATTTTTACAATTTGAAGCTCCCGACTATTCAGATGAGGGTATTCAATCATTTAAGGATTTTATTGAGAATGATGAAATCCTAAAGACGCTTGAATTTTTTGGAGCTTATGAGCAGGACGAATTGAAAGGTGTAATTGCTACAAGCGAAAATCGAAAGCACATCTGCTGTTTCTTTGTAAAAGCAAAATATCATAGGCAAGGAATTGGAAGAACTCTTTGGGAATATGTTTTAAACCACAGTGAAAGAAATGTATTCACCGTTAATTCTTCTCCATATGCTGTACCCGTTTATCGTAAACTGGGGTTTGTTGAAACAGATACGGAACAGTTAGCGGATGGAATGAGATACACGCCTATGAAGTTTGTAAATGCTTGTATGCAATAAATCAAAGTGTTTGGAGGGAAAAAATTATGCTTGATAAAATACCGAGTGCAGAGGAAATGATGACTTTGGTTGGGCAATCATTGTATGATGTATGGAATAAGTTATGTACTTTAATTGACGAACAACTTACTCATAACCGCAGGAGTTTAACCGAAACAGAAATCTTAGATATTCAAAACCGATGTGAACAGCTTTATGATTTGTGTGGAGAATAAAAAAATAACCTAAAAAGTGCGATAGCCTGTGTAGGTGTCGCACTTTTTTCAGTTGGCTTGGCTTACGAAAACAGCGTTAATTATTCCGCAGTTTCTCTTGCCTTTTTCAAGCCTTGAGCCGTAGCTTCCATCACGATAAGCTCCTTTTCTTCCATATCATTCAACAGTACATCAACTTGTTTGCGGCGATTGTTGTCGCCATCTTCATTGCATGGAAAAAAGAACTGGTCTACAGAGATGTCAAGCAAGGTAGTAATGAGATAAAATTTGTTAAGCCTTGGGTGCTGCCCCCTGTTCTCTATATACATAATAGAGCGTGGCGTAAGGTCTACCAGTTGGGCAAGATATTCCTGTGTCCACCCTTTTGCTTCCCGAGCTTTTTTTATCGCTATACCTAACGGCTTAAAATCAAGTTTTCTTTCATCTTGGTACATTTTAATATCATCCTATATCATTGTACATTTCGGGTGATGATATTTGAACGAAGTATGATTTTATGTTTAGTAGTGTATAATTTCGTATTAGTGGAGAGAAACTTGCTATTATTCGTCATTCCGTATATAATAATTATATACTCTTTGCGAAAGGAAGTTGATATTATGAATTACATTTCTGTGAAAGCCGCTTCTGAAAAATGGGGCATATCGGAAAGACGGATACAAAAATTATGTGAGGAAAATCGCATTGACGGAACTGAAAAATTTGGTCGTGCATGGATGATACCAAAAGATGCAGAAAAACCCGTTGATGGACGTATGAAAACAAGGAACAAACAGGAGGAGAATCATGGAATTTAATGAAAAGCTACAACAGCTTAGGACTGGAAAGAACTTAACGCAGGAACAACTTGCGGAGCAATTATATGTATCAAGAACAGCCATTTCAAAATGGGAAAGCGGCAAGGGTTACCCTAACATTGAGTCGCTCAAGTGTATTTCTAAATTCTTTTCTGTGACCATAGATGAACTGCTATCGGGCGAAGAACTGATTACACTTGCCGAAACTGAAAATCGTTCCAACTTGAAAAAAATTTACAGTTTCATTTATGGAATATTAGATATGATGGCGGTTACTTTTATACTTTTGCCGTTGTATGGTAACCTTGTTGACGGATATATTTATTCTGTCAATCTACTTTCATTTACAGACACTACCCCAATATATCTTGCAATCTATTGGATTGTTTTTATTGTTTTGATTGCACTTGGGATAGCGAAACTGATGTGTGTTTGTTTTGAAAAGGAATCATGGAGCAACATAATCACAAAATGCTCTCTCGTGCTGAGTACGCTTTTTATCTGCTTCTTCGCTGCGGCAAGACAACCCTATGTAACCGCCCTTATGTTTCTGCTATTTGTTGCTAAAATATTTGTCTGGATAAAGCAAACCCAAACAAAGTAAAATGCCATAAACCCTTTAAAATAGGCTCTGACACGATAAGTGTCGGAGCTTTTTTCGTGCTGACATCTATTGTGTCGGCATTGTGACGGTAGATTTCTTGGCTTCTATGCAATACTCGTGGATAATAAGATTGTGGTCAGCGAAAACAAGAACAGCAACCCACGGAAAGGAGAATCAAATATGGATTATATCATTGAAACAGAAAATCTTACGAAGCGATACGGAACAGCCACCGTTGTCGATAAGGTAAATCTTCATGTGCCAAAGGGCAAAATTTATGGTTTGCTCGGCAGAAACGGAGCAGGCAAAACCACAGCAATGAAAATGATGTTGCAGCTTGCTTTCCCAACGGAGGGAACGGTACGCTTGTTTGGCACAAACTATAAGGAAAATATCCATACCCTTTATAGCAAAGTAGGCTCTATTATCGAAACACCGGGATTTTACAGTAATTTAACAGGGTATGAGAATTTGCAAATTCTCGCTAAACTGCGAGGGGGAGTATCTAAAAGTGGAGTAGAAAAAGCTCTTGAAGTTGTGGGGCTGCATAAGGAGAAAAGAAAAGTCTTTTCCGATTATTCCCTCGGAATGAAGCAACGGCTTGGTATTGCCGCCGCCATTATGCACGAGCCGGAGCTTTTAATACTTGACGAACCGATTAACGGACTTGACCCCATTGGAATAGTTGAAATACGCTCATTTTTATCTGAACTTAGTCACAATCATGGCATTACCATTTTTATCTCAAGCCATGTTTTAAGCGAGATTGAACAGATAGCAGATATTATCGGCGTTATGCACGAGGGGCATTTAGTAGAGGAAGTGAATATATCCGAGCTTCACAAAAGGAATCGAAAATACATTCAATTTGATTTATCTGACAGTGAGATAGCCGGAAAGATTTTAGAAAACCACTACCACATGACGGATTTTACAGTGCAGGACGGTACGGTGAGAATTTATGACTTTAGCCAAAGTGTTGGAGAAATCAATCGAGAATTTGCACGAAATGGACTGCTCGTGACAAGGATAAATGATAGTGAGGAAAACTTAGAGGACTACTTTTCTAAACTGATTGGAGGTGGCGGTATTGCTTAATCTTATTTCTTGTGAATTATTAAAACTAAAGCGTTCAAAAATGGTGCTAATTAGTGTGGCAGGGGTATTATCTACCCCACTTTTGATGTTAATAGAAGCCTTGCAAACACATTTTGATAAGCCGGAGATTATCTTTACCTTGTCTGACATATACAGCGACAGTGTACTGTATATCATGCTGCTGGTAAACATTATGATATATGTGGCAATTGCAGCTTACTTGTTTAGCAGAGAGTACACAGAAAGCACCCTCAAAACCATATTGCCCATACCCATTTCAAGGACAAAACTATTAATTGGAAAATTTTGCACCCTGCTTCTTTGGATTGTTATGCTAACCCTTGTAACATGGGCAGGTATATTTATCGTTTGTGGGCTATATGACGCTGTCTTTACATTGGAGGGATATAGCTTACTAGTGGCAATAGTATGGCTCCCCAAGTTTTTGTTTGGCAGTATCCTGATG
>CDZQ01047985.1_pt1 | contig 148620 bp, 161 predicted proteins | sample 554831 | NCBI WGS metagenome assembly CDZQ01 (sample SAMEA3182112, study PRJEB8094) | gut metagenome | biome: human; feature: gut; material: Stool; isolation source: human stools | place: Canada | collected 2013-05-06 | reverse complement strand
ATAAAATAACATAATTATTATTTAAATAAAAATCAAATTTTTTCCGGCTTGTTTAAAAAGTAAGAGGGAGCCTCTCCCAAAGGAGGGGCTCCCTCTTATTGTTCCATTGGCGCGCCAGCTTTGTGGATCGGGCGGCCCTCACCGCCTCTCCAGGCACAACGCGGAAAAAATCAGCGGACCACGCCCTGCGTCTTGGCAGTCTTACGGTCCTCCATCTTGGACACGATGACCGCACAAGCGGCATCGCCAGTGATGTTCACTGTAGTACGGCCCATATCGAAGATCCGGTCGATCCCGGCCACCAGAGCGATACCTTCGATGGGGATATTGACGCTTTGAAGAACCATGGCCAGCATGACCATGCCCGCCCCTGGTACGCCGGCGGTACCGATAGAGGCGAGGGTAGCGGTGAGCACTATGGTGACCATTTGTCCCAGGCTCAAATCAATGCCGAAGGCCGTGGCGATAAAGATGGCACAGACGCCCTGGTAGATGGCGGTACCGTCCATATTGATGGTGGCCCCCAGGGGCAGGACAAAGGAGGCCACCTCACGCCGGGCCCCCAGCCGCTCGGAACACTCCAGCGTAAAGGGCAGCGTCCCTACTGAAGACGCGGAGGAAAAGGCCATCATCATAGCCGGGGCCATGTAAGCAAAGAATTTGAGAGGGGACACTCCCCCCAAGGTACCCACGGTTAGGGAATAGACCAGGACGGCATGGAGGATATACCCCACATAGGCCACCAGCAGCACCGCCACTAGGGATGCTAGGATCTCCGGGCCGTTTTCCACGATGACCGGACAAATCAGGCAGGCGACACCAATGGGAGACAACTTGATAATCAGGTCCATAATCTTCATGGACACCTCATTGAAACTGTCCACAATCTGGGCGGCCACCAGCCCCTTCTCTCCGGCCAGCAGGATACCGAAGCCCAACAGCAAAGAAATGACGATGACCTGAAGCATAGAGGCATTGGCCAGCGGCGTGATTGGGTTGGCGGGGAAAATATCCACAATGACCGACATAATGCTTTTTCCCGCTGGGGGTTCATAGCTCAGGCCGCTGGTCTCCAAGGTCGTAAAGAGGCCGGCCCCCTTCGCCACGCTGGCCAGCGTTAGGGCCAGCACCACCGCAAAGGCTGTGGTACACATATAATATACCACTGTCTTGCCACCTACCGAACCCACGCGGCTGATGTCCTGCATCGAGATGACTCCGGCAGCGATAGAAAACAGGACGATAGGCACTACAATAAATTTCAGCAGGTTCAAAAAGATGTCGCCCCAGGGCTTGATATAGCCAATGGCGATCTGCCCTCCGTCAGGGACCGCCATCAGTATCAGGCCCGCGGCAATACCAGCCACTAAGCCGACAAAGATCCAAAAGGCAAGAGGCAGTTTTTTTGTTTTCATAATTCTCCTTCTCCTTCCCTATCTTCCCTTATACTTTCGCAAGGATTTTCCAGAAATAAAACGGCCGTAATCATACATACAACGGCATTGGACCCGGCCCTCTCCCTCTCTCCTTCCTCTTATTTCCCTCATCCCCGCTTTTTACAGCACTTTTTGTTCTGCTTTCATTATATACACCTCGCTTTGAATTTACAAGGTATTCTCTTCCTCTCCTTTTATAATTGTGCAAGTTCCCCATATCAATCATTCATTTTTTATCTATTCAGTCAGCCTTTGACCCTCCCTCTGAAATTTTTACGGATTTTTTTCTGCCCCTCTGTGTTTTCGACCTATTATTTACCATATTTTGGTAGAATATGGGTGTGAGAACTTGACAGAAAGGCGGTACCTATCATGCGGCTGCTGCCCAAAAAAGGTATATTCGACAGCGGGCGTGTCCTATTCCTCCCTGTGGACTCAATCCTCCCCAATCCTGACCAGCCCCGCACGTTGTTTTCCCAACCCGAACTAGAGGAACTGGCTGACTCCATCCAGTCTATGGGTATTTTACAGCCACTTACTGTGCGCCGCCGGGAGGGCGGCTGGGAGCTGGTGGCTGGCGAGCGGAGGCTGCGTGCGGCCAAGCTAGCCGGTCTGCGGGAAGTGCCCTGCCTATCCATCCAGACAGACGGTCAGTCCTCCTCCCTGCTGGCCCTGGTGGAGAATCTCCAGCGGCGTGACCTGGATTTTTGGGAGGAGGCTCTCGCCCTGCGTAAACTCATTGACACCTATCACATCTCCCAGGATGAAGCCGCCCGGCGTTTGGGTAAGAGCCAGTCCGCTGTGGCCAATAAGCTCCGGCTGCTGAAGCTGGACCCGGCGGTCCTCACAATCCTGCGGGAAGGTGGATGCACCGAGCGTCACGCTCGCGCCCTGCTCCGTCTGGAGGACCCGGCCCAGCAGCGGGAAGCGGCGCAGCAGGTGACCGAGCGTTCCCTGACCGTGGCCCAGACAGAGAGTATGGTGGAGGCCATGCTCTCCTCTCCCTCCTCCGGCCCTAAAAAGAAACCCACGTTTATTGTCAAGGATGTCCGGCTGTTTTTAAATACCATCAGCCGTAGTCTGGATCTGATGCGCTCTGCCGGCGTCAACGCCTGTTGCCGCAGAGAGGACACCGACGAGGAGATTTTACTTACCATTCATATTCCCCGAAGGGCCACATGACGCCCTCCCCCCTTTTTGCCCCGTGGGCTTTTGATCCTGAGCCCACGGGGTTTTTGCGCCCAGATGGCCCTGATGTTTCACGTGAAACATTAGGCACTCATTTTTTGTGGGAAAGGACAGAGAAAAAGCGGAAAAGCAGTTGAAATCCCGGTGCCCGATTGATATAATAAGATGCTGTACCGCCCCTTCGGGGGCATTTTCATCGCTGCTAAGGAGGCGCTCATGGCCAAGATCATCGCTGTCGTCAATCAAAAGGGCGGAGTAGGCAAGACGACCACCGCTGTCAACTTGTCGGCCGCCCTCCATGACCTGGGCAAGCGGGTGCTGCTATGCGACTTCGATCCCCAGGCCAACTCTACCTCCGGCATGGGTGTAGATAAGAACACCGCCTCTCCCAATGTCTACGATGTGCTGATCAATGGGGCCGAGCCGGCCAAAGCAGTGGTCCGGACCAGATATGGCGATGTTCTCCCCTCTAACAAGGCGCTGGCCGGAGCGGGCATTGAGATGATCGCCATCGACAACCGGGAGAGACTGTTGAAAACCGCCCTGGACGCCCTGTCCGGGGACTATGACTATATATTTATCGACTGTCCCCCTTCTCTAGAGCTGCTCACTGTCAACGCCCTGTGTGCCGCCGGCTCCCTGTTGGTCCCGGTCCAATGCGAATACTATGCCCTGGAGGGGCTTAGCGACCTCTTGGCCACAGTGCGGTTAGTCAAGCGGGGATTGAATCCCGCCCTCACTCTGGAGGGGGTTCTGCTCACCATGTTCGACAGCCGTACCAACCTCTCCCTTCAGGTAGCGGAGGAGGTCAAGCGCCACTTCCCTGGCCAGGTATACGCCACCGTCATCCCTCGAAACGTCCGCCTCTCCGAGGCACCCAGCCACGGCAGACCCATCTCCGCCTATGATCCCTATTCTCGGGGCGCGGAGGCCTACCGCCTGTTGGCGGATGAGATCGCGTCCAAGCGCTAACCTTATAAAAGAGTACGGAAAGCGGAGCTTTCGAGGTTCTGCTGTGTGGTCGTCCGGCTCTTATGAATCAATATCGTTCCTCTCCGCACCCGATGTTTTACTCTGGAAAAGGAGTTTATTATGGCAAAACGAACCAAAGAACTGGGGCTGGGCCGTGGTCTTAACGCCCTGTTGGGCGACCCGGACCTCCAGCCCCAAGGCGAGGGCTCTGTATCCCTGCCCATTTCCCAGGTGGAGCCGGGACTGAACCAGCCTAGAAAGCGATTTGACGAGGCGGCATTGGCCGATCTCACTGAATCTATCCGAGTCCACGGCATTATTCAACCCCTTACGGTTCGGCGGCTGTCCTCCGGCTACTATCAGATTATCGCCGGTGAACGCCGGTGGCGGGCGGCCAAGGCCGCCGGGCTGGCCGAGGTGCCCGCCGTCATTATTGAGGCGGATGACCGGAAGGTCATGGAGCTGGGCCTGATTGAAAACCTCCAACGGGAGGACCTGAATCCGGCCGAGGAGGCTCGAGGCTATCAGGTCCTGATGGATGAATATGGTCTGACCCAGGAGCAGGTAGCTCAACAGATGGGCAAGTCCCGGCCCGCCATCGCCAACACTCTGCGCCTGCTGGCTCTGCCGGATGAGGTGCTGGCGCTTCTGGAGGAGGGCATTCTTTCCGCCGGGCACGCCCGAGCCATTCTAGGCGCCCCCACCGCCGCCATTCAGAAGGAGGCGGCCCAGCGGGTAGCGGAGGGTCAGCTCTCTGTGCGCCAGACCGAAGCGCTGGTCAAGGCTCTTCAAAAGGAGCGTAATGAAAAGCCGAAGGCCGTCGGCCCCGACCTCTCCCTCTACCTGGGAGATCTGGAAAAGGACCTATCCGGCCGGCTGGGCCGGAAGGTGAAGATCGCCCACAAAGGAAAAAAGGGCCGGATCGAGCTGGAGTACTATGATGACCAGGACCTGGAAGCTCTCTTGACCCTGCTTCAGAGCCTCCACCGGGAAGGAGGTGGTGGGAATGGATGAGGAAAAAGATCAGCAGGTAGGACAGGCCCCCCAGCCTGATTCACAGGATCTCCCCCCCTCTCCCGCCAAACGTGGGGACAAACCCATGACCAAGGGACAGCGGCAGCGCCGCCAGCGGTCGGTATTCCAATATATAGCCATCCTCTTTGCCGCCGCCTTCTTGCTGTTGCTGTACTCTTTCATGATGGAGCGGCGGCAATATCAGAGTTATCTGGAGCAAAACCAGGAGCAAATCGACAGCCTTCAGCAGTCCGCATCCGCCGTTCAGCGGTTGGATACCCTGTACGAGGAGAATGCGAAGTTGAAGGAGCAGGTAGCGGACCTGGAGGAACAGTTGGCGGATGCCAATGACCAGTTAGATGTGCTGCCTGATGTTATCAGCCACCAGGAACATGTGCTCTCTGAAACCTGCCGCGCCCTAGACCACTTCTGGCAGATTGACGAGGCCTATGTTCGGGGGCGTTATTCCCTTTGTCGTGAGTTAATTCAGGAGATGGAAGCCACAGAAAATGGGCAGACACCGCTGAAAGACTATCTCCCTAAGGAGAGCACCACTGACAATGGCCGTTTTTCTCCCTATGACCGCTATCTGGAGATTTACGAGGCTCTTTATTAGGGCACTTACTCTACCCTCAAGCTGAGGCCGAGCGCCAGGGAGATCTGTTTTGTGACCTAGAGACATGGGCGTTGGATCAGGAAAGCCCGCCAAGTCACTCCTTATCAAACTGACTTTCCCCCTGGAACGTTTCACGTGAAACATTACACTTAAATAAAGGAGAACGTATAAAATGTTAGATATTCGATTTGTCCGCGAGAACCCCGATGCCGTCAAAGAAAATATCAAAAAGAAATTCCAGGAGGCCAAGCTGCCCTTGGTTGATCAGGTCATTGCCCTGGACGAGGAGAACCGGGCCGCCGTTAGCGAGGCCAATGAGCTCCGCGCCAGCCGCAACGCCCTGTCCAAACAAGTGGGTATGCTCATGGGTCAGGCAAAAAAAGATCCCTCCAAGCTGGAGGAGGCGGAGGCGGTCAAGGCCCAGGTCAAGGCCAACGCCGACCGTCTGGCGGAGCTGGAGGCCAAGGAAACCGAGCTGGCCGCCCAGATCCGCAAGATCATGCTTCAAATCCCCAACATCATCGATCCCTCCGTCCCCATTGGCCCCGACGATTCCGCCAACGTAGAGGTAGAGCGGTTTGGGGAACCCAAGGTACCGGACTTCCCTATCCCCTACCACACTGAAATTATGGAGTCCTTCCGCGGCATCGACATGGACGCCGCCGGCCGGGTATCGGGCAACGGCTTCTACTATCTGCTGGGAGACGTCGCCCGGCTGCATGAGGCAGTGCTGGCCTATGCCCGAGACTTTATGATCAACAAGGGCTTCACCTTCTGTATCCCTCCCTTTATGATCCATGGCAACGTGGTGGAGGGCGTCATGTCTCAGACTGATATGGAGGCCATGATGTACAAGATCGAGGGGGAGGACCTGTACCTCATCGGCACCAGCGAGCACTCCATGATCGGCAAATTTATTGACCAAATCATTCCTGAGGAATCCCTGCCCCAGACGCTCACCTCCTACTCCCCCTGCTTCCGCAAGGAGAAGGGCGCTCATGGCATCGAGGAGCGGGGTGTCTACCGCATCCACCAGTTTGAGAAGCAGGAGATGATCGTGGTCTGCCGGCCTGAAGACTCCATGGACTGGTACGAAAAGATGTGGCGCTACTCCGTAGAGCTTTTCCGCTCCCTGGACATCCCCGTGCGACAGCTGGAGTGCTGCTCCGGCGACCTAGCCGACCTGAAAGTCAAGTCCTGTGACATTGAGGCCTGGTCTCCCCGCCAGCAAAAATATTTTGAGGTGTGCTCCTGCTCCAATCTGGGTGACGCCCAGGCCCGCCGCCTGAAGATGCGGATCAAGGGGGAAAAGGGCACCTATCTGCCCCACACACTGAACAACACAGTGGTAGCTCCGCCCCGTATGCTCATCGCCTTCCTGGAAAACAACCTCCAGGCCGATGGCTCCGTGGTCATCCCCCAGGTCCTTCGTCCTTACATGGGTGGTCTGGAAGTCATGGTGCCTGAAAAGTAATTTAGCGATTGCGATATTCTATTTTGCAATATTTTTATTATATATTACAATTTGTATTGACCGTTCTGGAGCGATTTACAGCACGTCTTACCCTACCCCAAGTCATTTGGACCGCCGAAAATGGCTCCAGACGGGTCGCAGGCTTCAAACCGTTGCGGCCCAACGGTTTCCAGGTTCTCCCCTTTCAGGTAGGCCCATTCAGCAGATAGGAGGAAAGCAGGCATGAAAAAATTTTTGGAAGAATTCAAGGCCTTCGCTATGCGGGGCAATGTAATGGACATGGCCGTCGGCGTGGTCATCGGCGGCGCCTTTGGCAAGATCTCCACTTCCCTGGTCAATGACATCATCATGCCCCTAATCTCCATGATTACCGGCGGCATAGACTTCTCTGACTGGAAGCTGGTCCTCAACGAGGCGGTGATCGATACCCAGGGCACTGTCGTCACCCCCGAGGTGGCCATCAACTACGGCAACCTGATCTCGGTGATCCTGGACTTTATCATCATCGCGTTCGCCATCTTCTGTGTCATCAAGGCCATCAACCGGCTCCATAAGAAGCCGGAGGAGGTCCCCGTCGAGGAACCCGCTCCCCCGGAGCCCAGCGCCGAGGAGAAGCTGCTCACCGAGATCCGTGACTTATTAAAGGAGAGATCCTAAAATGTCCGAGGAAAAGCTCCCGGAGGAGCATAAAGGGGAGGACCGGGGATATACCCCCGCTTCTCCCCTGAAAAGGACCATGGCCTGGATCGCCCTGGCCTATGTGCTCATCCTCTTAGCCCTGACCACCTACTACTTTTACACCGGCACTACTTTGGGTAATCTGGCCCCCTTGCTCACCGTTCCCGGCCTCATCGGCTTGGGGGCGCTGGCTCTGGTGAGCTGGCGGTCCACTGGTCGGCCACGCAAATGGCTCGCCATCCTGCTGGCTATTTTGTGCTGGCTGGCTGCCCTGGCCACTCTGCCCATCGGCATTGTGGGCCTGCTGTCAAACTTCAGCGGGTTCGGCATCATTGCGTCAGTTTTCTGATCCCTGATTCTGGAGGAAGCAACCATGCGTGATATCATCGCCGCCGGCCTGGAGGAGCTGGGCCTGTCCCAACGAGTCCCACCGGAGGCACCGGAGCTGCTGGAGGCCTACGGCCGGGCGCTGCTGGAAAAAAACCAGGTCATGAACCTGACCGCCATTACCCAGCCCGACCAGGTGGCCCGGCTGCATATGCTGGACTGCGCAGCCCTGCTCAACTACGTCCACCTAGAGGGGAAAACGCTTCTTGACGTAGGTACCGGAGCCGGATTTCCCGGTCTCCCCTTAAAGATCCTCTGCCCCACCCTGGAGGTTACTTTACTGGACTCCCTGAGCAAGCGGGTCCGCTGGCTCCGTGAGGTGTCGGAGCAGCTTGGTCTGTCCGGTGTCACGGCCATCCACGCCCGAAGCGAGGAGCAGGCCCTGGTTAAAGGCTTTCGGGACTCCTTTGACTTTGTTACCGCCCGGGCGGTGGCCGACCTGCGGCTGCTGGCCGAGCTGTGCCTCCCCTTTGTGAAAGTAGGCGGCGTGTTCCTGGCCATGAAATCGGTGGACTGCGGCCCTGAAGTGGAGGGCGCCGCCCATGCTATCAAGCTGCTGGGTGGCCGGGTCCGGGACCAGGCGGACTATCAAATTCCCGGCACAGAGATCACCCACCGGGTTGTGGCCATCGAAAAGGTTGCTCCAACGCTCAAGGGCTATCCCCGGCGCTGGGCAAAAATTCAGAAAGAGCCGCTCTGACGAAAAGGCCTAAAAAAAACAGGTTTTAGACGAAAATTTTTTGTGAAATAGTTGACGAAATCCCAAATTGTGGGTACACTTGATTTGGTGAGTTAGGAGGTTTTTATGGGAACTGTCATTGCCGTCACCTCCGGGAAGGGAGGGACTGGAAAGACCTCCATCACCGGCGGCGTAGCCGCCTCCCTTGCTCTGATGGGCCACAGGGTACTATGTATCGACATGGACATCGGCCTGCGTAATCTGGACATCACCCTTGGTCTCAGCGACCGGGCCCTGATGGACTTTTCTGACGTGGCGCTGGGCCGCTGTCCCCTGGCGAGAGGGGCTGTGGACCACCCCGATGTGAAGGGGCTGTCCCTACTCACTGCCCCTATGTCCCTGTCCCCCAGCCTGACCATCGACAAGGTCCGGGCCATGCTGGATACCGCCCGGGGGCAATATGACTACATCCTCATTGACTCCCCCGCTGGACTGGGGGCCGGCTTTCGGCTGGCCATCTGCGGAGCCGACCGAGCTCTGGTCATCGCTACCAATGATGCCTCCTCTTTGCGGGACGCCCAGCGTACAGTCTGCGAGCTGGAGAGTATCCGCCAGGTCCACCTGATCATGAATCGTATCCAGCCCAAGCTCCTCCGGAAGCTGCGGGCCACTATCGACGATGCCATGAACACCGCCGGCCTGCCTCTGATTGGGGTGGTGCCGGAGGACGATCAGGTCATGCTGGCCGCCAACCTGGGCCAGCCCTTGACCGCCCAGGGGCGACGGGGCGCCGCCTTGGCCTGCTGGAACATTGCCCTCCGTCTGGACGGCAATCAGGTTCCCATCATGCGCATCCGGTAACCCCCCTGGCCAAGACGCGCCCCTGGCCAGAAAAAATAGGAAGTATAATGGAAATACCCCGCTTACAGGGGTCCGTTTCCACAGGGCGGCCTACGGAAAAATAGATCAGTATTTTACGTTGGCCCCACAAAGCCTGGCGGCAAAGTCTCCGCCGGAGAAGGAGGTAACGCCTTATGAATATCGCGATCATGAGCCATACCAAAAAGCAGGATCTGATGGTCCAGTTCTGCACCGCCTACTGCGGCATCCTGTCCAAGCATACGGTATGCGCCACCAACGCCACCGGCCGCATGGTTATGGAGGCCACCGGCCTGCCCGTCAACCTGTTTTTATCCCATGAGCATGGTGGGATCGAGCAGATTGGCCAGCGCATCATTTATAATGAGATTGACCTGGTGCTGTTCTTCAACTCGCCTCTGGATAACGAGATGGATCAGAGCGTCCTCTACATCTCCCGGCTGTGTGACCAGCACTCCGTGCCCATGGCCACCAACGTGGCCACCGCCGAGCTGCTCATTCACGGGCTGGCCCGGGGCGACCTGGACTGGCGGGAGGGCATGAATCCCAATCGGGTCCCCTTTGCCCTATAAGGCTTGACTTTTCTTCCCCGCTGGGGTAAGATCGATAAATCACCGTGATGACGGCTCATTAGTATTCGGTATGTCGCCCAACAGAGAGGGGCCCCTTGGTTGAGAGGGCCCTAGGGTCCGGCTCCGGAGAAGACAGTGCCACCAGCGGGCCCGGAGACGGGTGCGGTCCCCTTCCCGCAACAGAAGGTCAGAGGGACGCCGGAGGCGTCTGAAATTGGGTGGCACCACGAAGCGTTCCGCGCTCTCGTCCCAATCATGGGAGGAGAGCGTGTTTTTTATTCTAACCAGCCAATCCCATTACTTCATTTCCACCAAAGAAAGGATCTTGATACCATGAGCAAAGTACAGCCCCGCACCCTGTCCGGCTTTATGGAGCTGCTGCCTCCGCAGCAAGCCCAGTTTGAGCGGATGGCGGCCATTCTGCGCGAAACTTACTCTCTCTATGGCTTCACCCCCTTGGATACCCCACTCATCGAGTCTAGCGAGGTGCTGCTGGCCAAGGGAGGAGGAGAGACAGAAAAACAGATCTACCGCTTTGTGAAGGGGGACACGGATCTGTCCCTCCGCTTTGACCTGACCGTTCCCCTGGCCAAGTATGTAGCCCAAAACTATGGCCAGCTCACCTTTCCCTTCCGCCGCTTCCAGATTGGCAAGGTCTATCGGGGAGAGCGGGCCCAGCGGGGCCGATTCCGGGAGTTCTATCAGGCGGACATCGACGTTATTGGCGATGGCAAACTGGACATCTCCAACGAGGCGGAGATCCCCGCCATCATCTATCAGGCCTTTTCCAAAATGGGCCTGCGGCGCTTCCAGATCCGGGTGAATAACCGGAAGATCCTCAATGGCTTTTACGCCATGCTGGGGTTGACAGACAAGTCCGGAGACATCATGCGTACCGTGGACAAGCTGGACAAGATCGGCGGGGAGAAGGTAGCCGCCCTCCTCACTGGGGAGGACATCGGCCTCACCCAGGACCAGGCCGATGAGATCCTGAAATTCATCGCCATCAAGGGCTGTAACGGAGAAGTCCTTGCCGCTCTGGAGGGCTATCGGGGCCGTCACGCGCTCTTTGACACTGGACTGGACGAACTGCGGACCGTCACAAAGTACCTGGCCGCCTTTGGCGTGCCGGAGAGCCACTTTGCCGTGGACCTGACCATCGCCCGTGGGCTGGATTACTACACCGGAACCGTCTACGAGACCACCATGCTGGACCATCCGGAAATCGGTTCCATCTGTTCCGGCGGCCGATATGATAACTTGGCGGAATATTATACCGATAAACAACTCCCCGGAGCGGGAATTTCCATCGGCCTGACCCGCCTGTTCTTCGTTCTGGAGGATCAGGGCTATCTGAATCAGGATCTGAACACCGCCCCCGCCGACGTGCTCATCCTGCCCATGACCGAGGACCTCTCCCCCGCCATCTCTTTGGCTACCACCCTGCGGGATGCCGGTATCCGTACCCAAATCCACGGGGAACAGAAAAAATTCAAGCAGAAGATCTCCTATGCCGATAAGCTGGCTATCCCCTATGTCGTCTTTCTGGGAGAGGACGAGATCCGCGCCGGTGTGGCCGCTGTCAAGGATCTGCGTACCGGCGAGCAGGTGAAGCTGCCCTCCGTTGAGGCCGTGGCCCATATCCAAAGTGGGTTGGAACAGCTGAATCGGGGCACACCCATCCGGGACTGGGAGAGATAAGCCGTCCACTGATCAGATCTTCCTCTCCGCCACAAAAGGGAGGTTACCATGAAAGCTGTCAAAAAGCGTTCTCACACCTTATTCCTGGCAGGCAGTCTTCTCCTGGCGTTATTTTTAGGGTTTCGGTGGCTGGATCGATCCAGAGAGTTTTCCTCCCTCCTTCCGTTTTCTCTCCAGGAAGTCACTGCGTGCTACGCTACCCTCGAATGTTTCTATCTGGACGACCCGGCTCAGGAGAAATCTCTCCACACCCAGCTCACCCAGGCACAGACCAAGGATCTTCTGGAGCAGCTCTCGCAATCCACCTACCGGCGGGAGGGCTCCGCCAGCGGGCTCTCCACGGAAACAAACTCTCTGATCCGGATCTATCTCCACACCTCCGGCTCCAGTCACTCGGAGCTGATGCTGAACGGAGAACTCCTGCTGGTCAACCCCCTTACCTATCGGGGCGATTCCGTTGCCTACCGCCCGGAAGGGGACAGTCTGGCCCAATACCAGGCACTTTCAGCCTTTTTGCAGTCGTGTATGGAGTAACGCACCCGACTCTAAGCAGCCCCTCCCTGCCCGGGGCCCTGGATGGCGGAATTGCAGTCTACCTACTTTCTGAAGGAATAAAAAAGATGAAGAAAAAAGCCATTTTTTCTTTGGTCATCCTGGTACTTGTCATGGCTGCCGGAACGCTATATTGTCTGATGGGGCAGACTACCTTTGACAATACTTTTCAGGGCTATGATATAGAGCCGCCCGCAATACCGACAGATTCTTTCACTGTGGCTCGCCAGGGTACTTTCCCCGGCTTCAGCGATACCCCTGTTACCTTTGATGAGGGACAGAACTATCGGGAACTTCTAACCGCTCTCCGGGGGCAGGACTATCTCCCCTTCCCCTCCCTGCCCGGGGCCCCGGACGGCGGGATTGCAGTTTACTATCTTTCCGGCTGTACCCCGGAGTGCATGGCCTACTGGGACGGCACCTTTCTCTGGCTGCCGGCCTCAGCGCCAGGGAGGTGGAACCGCTTTCTTCCCCTTCCGCCCCACTCGCTGGGGGAACAGCTGGAGAAGATCAGCGCCGGCCAAACCCCATAGAACGCAGCCGTTCCCCTATCCGCCACGGATCACAGAGAGGAGTGCTGCCATGATGAAAAACCAGTTGAAGCAATTTCTCATCGCCGGGGCTGTGCTGGCCGTTCTGGCCGCCCTTTTCTTTGGATGGCACAGCTGGTACTATCGGCCCCAGACTCTGGCTGATATCCTTCCTCTCTCCCCAGAGGACATTGAGGCCTGCGACGTACAGATGGACTATTCCGACCGGGAAAACGCACTCTGCTTTGATTTGACCACCGGGCAGTTCCATGAGCTGCTGGACCTGCTCTCCAGTACGACTTATCAAGTCCCCGGAAAAAATATTGGGATCCCGGAGGACACCGTTCAAATCACCCTGGACCCTCATGCGCGGGTCTTTTTCCACTCCGGCGGCCGCCACATGGAACTCATCCTCCCCGGCAACCTGATCTTAGTCAACCCCCTGGCTTTCCCTGGCAAATCCAGGACTTATCTCCCCGATGGCAACCAGGAATTTCAACAGGAGGTCATCGCCTTTCTGGAAAGCTGCCAAAACGGCGCTTGATGATATACTTTTTGCAATTTTAATTTTGAATAATACAAATTGGAGTTGATTTTTATGGATAACCTTCAGAACTTTCACCGCACCAACTACTGCGGGGACCTGCGCCTGTCCGATGTCGGCAAGACGGTTTCCCTCTGCGGCTGGGTCCAGCGCCAGCGGGACCTGGGCGGCCTGATCTTCGTGGACCTGCGGGACCGCACCGGGCTGGTCCAGCTGTCTTTCGACGACAGCACCGACAAGGCCATCTTTGAAAAGGCCGCCTCTCTCCGGGCGGAGTTTGTGGTGGCCGCCACCGGACTGGTGCGGGAGCGTGAGTCCAAGACCAACAAGATCGCCACCGGAGATATCGAGGTCTATGTCACCCAGCTGCGCCTGCTGGCCAAGTCCGAGACCCCTCCCTTTGAGATTGTGGAGCACTCCAAGGCCAATGATATGCTGCGGCTGAAGTACCGCTATCTGGACCTGCGCCGCCCGGAGATGCAGGCGGCCATCGCCACCCGCCACAAGATCACCAAAATCTGCCGGGACTACTTTGACGAGCAGGGCTTTTTGGAGATTGAGACTCCCGTCCTCACCAAGTCCACCCCCGAGGGCGCACGGGACTATCTGGTCCCATCCCGGGTACACCCTGGCAAGTTCTACGCCCTGCCCCAGTCCCCCCAGCAGTACAAGCAGCTGCTGATGCTGTCCGGCTTTGACCGCTACTTCCAGATCGCCCGGTGCTTCCGGGACGAGGACCTGCGGGCCGACCGCCAGCCTGAGTTTACCCAGATCGACCTGGAGATGTCCTTTGTCAACGAGGACGACATCATGTCCATCCAGGAGGGCTTTTTGAAGCGGGTGTTCAAGGAGATCCTAGACGTGGATGTTCAGACCCCCTTCCAGCGTATGCCCTGGCAGGAGGCCATGGACCGCTTCGGCTCTGACAAGCCCGACCTGCGCTTCGGCTTTGAGCTTACCGACATCAGCGACATTGTAAAGGACTGCGGCTTCGGCGTGTTCTCCGGTCCAGTGGCAGGCGGCGGCTCCGTCCGGCTGATCAACATCAACGGTCACGCTGCCGACTTCCCCCGGAAGAAAATCGACAAGCTGGTGGACTTCGTCAAGACCTATAAGGCCAAGGGCTTGGCTTGGACAAGGATGGTGGACGGCCAAGTGACCTCCTCCTACGCCAAGTTCCTCACTGAAGAGGAGAACAAGGCCATTCTGGACCGGGCCGGCGCCAGGGACGGCGACCTGATCCTCATCGTAGGCGACGAGAAAAACGACGTGGTATGGGCCGCCCTGGGCGCCCTGCGGTGCGAAGTAGCCCGTCAGCTGAATATCCTGGACCCCAAGGACTTCCGCTTCCTGTGGGTGACCCAGTTCCCCATGTTCGAGTGGTCTGAGGAGGAGGGCCGCTACCAGGCCATGCACCACCCATTCACCGCCCCCATGGTAGAGGACGAGGACAAGATCCTCACCGATAAAGCCCACTGCCGGGCCCGGGCCTATGATATCGTTCTTAACGGCACCGAGCTGGGCGGCGGCTCCATCCGCATCAACACCCCGGAGATGCAGGAAAAGGCGTTCCAGGCTCTGGGTATCAGCGAGGAGGACATTCAGGAGCGCTTTGGCCATCTGGTCAACGCCTTCAAGTTCGGCGCTCCCCCTCACGGCGGCCTGGCCTATGGTCTGGACCGGCTGTGTATGCTGATGGCCGGCGCTCCCTCCATCCGGGACGTCATCGCCTTCCCCAAGGTGCAGAACGCCTCTGACCTAATGATGGCCTGTCCGGACTTTGTGGATGACAAGCAGCTGGACGATTTGAGCATTGCTGTCACCCGCAGGGAACAGGATGAGCCGGAAGCCTGATTCTCCTGTCCTGTCATCCACAAAATTCTATTTTGCAGAGAGAAACGCCAAACAATTAGGTGCCCTACCCGTCGCTGTTATCCACATGGAAAAAACCGCCGGGGAGAAATCACCTCTCCCCTGGCATCCACCGGAGTCCCATGGTACATGGGACTCCGGTTTTTTTATGGTCACTGCCAGGTCCACCGCATAGAATATCTCAGTATTACGGGAAAGGAGCCTTTTACAATGAATTTTTACGCCGTTTCCCCTCACAGCGAGGTCGTCACCTTTCTGAATAACTTTGGTGCCCCCATCTCCTCCTGCGGGCGGCGGATGCGGCCTCTGGCCTCCGGCTCTGGTGGAGGTTCTCCAGAGGTCCACGTCCCCATCTTGTCTATCAACGGGAACGAGGTCACTGTCCATGTGGGCACTCAGCCCCACCCCATGCTATCTGTCCACTATATTCAGTGGATCGTGCTGGAGTGTGCTAACAGTAGGCAGTGCCGCTTTTTGGTCCCCCGTCAGGAGCCCAAGGCTACGTTTCTGCTAACCGACGGTGACCAGGTGGAAGCTGCTTACGCCTACTGCAATATACACGGATTCTGGGCCTCTCAGCGGTAGAATGGATGGCCACCTGCCTTTTCTACGGTTCTCCTTGCCGTTCCCCGGCAGATATGCTACCATAGTGGTACCGGAACCCTGTCCCGCCACCGATGCCAGCCCTTCGCGGGACTGCCCCTGATTTGATACAAAAGGAGAGATCGTTTATGAAACTGGTGCAATTTTGGCGCAATGGAAGGCCCGCCCTGGGACTCCAGACCGAAAGAGGGGTGGTAGACGCGGCTGCCGAGGCCACCCGCCTGGGCGTCACGGTCCCAGAAGATATGGCCGCCGCCATTGCCCTCCCCGCTGGCGAGCTGGAGCGGCTGCTGACCCCCCTGCTCCAGGACCCTCAGTGTTTTACCGGCGCTCCCCTGGCCCCGGTGGTCACTGGCACGGACCGTATCTTTTGCATCGGTCTGAACTACCGTCAGCATGCCAAGGAGTGTGGTCTGCCCATCCCCCCTGCCCCGGTGCTGTTCAACAAGTTTTCCAACGCTCTGGCTGCCCATGGGGACTGTGTCAAGCTAATTCCTGATTACAAAGAGTATGATTATGAGGCAGAATTAGTAGCTGTAATCGGAAAACCCGCCCGGAACGTGTCCGAGGAGGATGCCCTGGACTATGTTTTTGGCTACACCTGCGGCAACGACCTGTCCACCAGGGACCTGCAGTTTGCCCGGGGCGGCCAGTGGGTGCTGTCCAAAACCTTCGACGGTTTTGCCCCCGTGGGCCCATGCCTGGTCCCTGCCGGAGAATTGGACCCCAACCATCTGGACATCTCCAGCACGGTCAACGGGGAGGTGCGGCAGAACTCCAATACCTCGGACATGATCTTCCCCCTGGCCCAGATCATCGCTGACCTGTCCCATCACTTTACTCTGATGCCCGGAGATCTGATCTTCACCGGCACCCCCCAAGGTGTGATGCACGGCTATCCCGCTGACCAAAAGAGCTGGTTAAAGCCGGGCGACTGGGTGGAGGTGACCATCCAGGGCATCGGCACTCTGCGTACCACATTCTGTTAAGGAGCATACCATGAAACGATGTCTCTCCCTGCTCCTACTCTTTTTTCTGCTGACAGGCTGTACCTCCGCGCCTGAGACCTCCTTTGAAGGCCCTGACGAGCCAGCCGTCCCGGCGGGGCCCTCTATCTCAACCACCGAACCCTCTACCTCCCCAGAGGAAGTCCCCGACCCCCGGCGGGAGACCATTGACCGCCTCCTCTCCTCCATGACATTGGAGGAAAAAGTGGGGCAGATCTTCTTTGCCCGCTGCCCACAGGAAGATGGAGCCGCTCTGGCCAGCCAGTACCATCTGGGGGGATATATTCTGTTCGGCCGGGATTTTAAGGACAAGACCGCGGAGCAGGTCAAGGAGGATATCGCCTCCTACCAGTCGGCTGTGGAGATCCCTATGCTGATCGGCGTGGACGAGGAGGGGGGCACTGTGGTCAGGGTCAGCTCCAACCCAAAACTACGGCCCCAACGGTTCCAGTCCCCCCAGGCGTTGTATGAACAGGGCGGGATAGAAGCTATCCTGGCTGACACACAGGAAAAGGACGAGCTGCTCCGCTCTCTTGGCATCAATGTAAATTTTGCCCCGGTGGCCGATCTGTCCACGAATCCCAATGACTTTATTTACGACCGCACGCTGGGTCAGGGCGTAGAGGAAACCGGCGATTACATCGCCCAGGTGGTAGAGCAGATGTCACTGGATACCATGGGCTCTGTGCTAAAGCATTTCCCAGGTTATGGAGACAATGTGGACACCCACACCGGCATCGCCCTGGACCAACGGCCGCTGGAGCTGTTTTGGGAGCGGGATCTCCTCCCCTTCCAGGCCGGCATCCAGGCCTCCTCCAACCATGGGATGACCGCCGTGCTGGTATCCCACAATATCATGGCGGCTCTGGACCCGGATCTCCCCGCCTCCCTCTCCCCAGCGGTCCACCAACTGCTGCGGCAGGGCTTGGGCTTTGAGGGAGTGGCGCTCACTGACGACCTGGCCATGGACGCCATTGATCAGTATGCCGCTGACGGCTCCGCCGCTGTTCTGGCCCTGCTGGCTGGCAACGATATGCTGGTCACCACTGACTTTCAGGAACAGATTCCCCAGATCCTCCAGGCACTGGAGGACGATGTCATCCCCCAGGAGCTGTTGGACCGGGCCGTGGAGCGGGTACTGGGCTGGAAATACGATCTGGGCCTGCTGTAAGCAGCCTAGGCCGTCGGCCCTCCATTCGCTGCCTGTGTTAAACCAGAATAGGAAAGCCGGCGAGTAATTATACTCGCCGGCTTTTTATTCCACCCATTTTTCAAACTCAGTGCCAACCAATTTGGTGCCGAACTGGTCCTGGGTCCACTCCTCATCCCAGACCCAGCATTAAAAAGGGGACCGTCACTAGACAGACTAGCACGGACAAGCAAGCTCCAGCAGCAGCGTACTCCTCGTCTGCGCCATAGGCTCCAGCCAGCACAGGAACTTGGCTGACCACCGGCAGAGCGCTCTCCACCACAAAGACATCCCGGGCCAGCCCACTGACACCGAACAGCATACAGAATAGCCAGCAGATCACCGGGGAAAGCCCCAGACGTATCACCAGCATAACAGGCAGTCCGGGCATCAGTCTCAAATTTTTCAGCCCCAATTCATAGAGAATAAACCCGCAGTAAATTAACGCGAGAGGGGAAACTGAATCCCCGATGTACTCCGCGAACCGCATCACCGGCTCCGGCAATTTCAGATCCGCTACTAGGAGCAGTAAGGACAATAGAAGGGCAAGAATAGGCGGCTTTGTCACCAAGTCCCAAAAAAAGCCGGTCACTCCGCCTCTAGAGGCCGGTCTGTCTCCCGACCGTTCAATAAGCAAGATCCCAACCGACTGTACAAAAATGGTGTTGGCCAGATAATATAGCATCACATAAGGCATACATACCTGACCAAACAACTGAGTACAGACCGGGATGCCAATAAACAGGGTATTGGACAACCCAGCCATAGCCACAAAGACGCCCCACCGCTTCCGCGGCAGATGGAGCAGGGCTGCGGCAGCGGTAGATATCAGCAGTGTGACCCCCACTCCCAGGACTCCAGACGCCACCAGAAGTCCAGCCTGGGCCAAATCATTATGGCTCAGATTATCCAGCAGTCCCACCACACAGTTGCATGGTACTGCGATGTTAACGATGTACCGGCTGACAAACCGCTTCTCCCTAGTGGTCATCCAGCCCTTGACTCCCATAAAGTAGCCCACAGACATGAGCATCAGCAGCACTGACACAGCGGACAGCGCGTGGAGGAAGCCATCCATCCCTTTCCACCTCTTCTCAAATCAAAAGCAAGGACCCGGCCCTCTCCGCGAATAGACCGGGTCCCTATCTCTCTGCCACAGTGCGATGGGAGCAGAGCTCACTCCTGGGGCTGTTCACTCCTGGGGCCGCTGCCCCCTCTAGGCCGGCGGCGGCGGCGACGGCTGTTCCGTTTCTCGCTCCCCTCGGTCCCGGCGGACTTGGGCTGGCCCTCGCCGCTCTGACTCTCCTGGGGCCGCTGCTCCTTCCGCTCCTGGCGGGGGCGGTCCTCCGTAGTACGGCCCTCCTGCTCTCCGGCGGTACGCCGCTCTCCTCTGGGTCGGCGGCGGCGACGGCGTTCCCGGCGCTCCTCGCCCCCCTCCTGCTCCACAGCGGGCGGGGGTGGGGTCTGGCTCTCCTCCCGGCGGCTGAAAACCTCCTCCAGCGCGGCGGCCAGAGAGGAGCCCTCACCGCTGAACTCCCGCTTCTCCTCCGGGGCGTCCTCTACTTTACGGCGCAGCTGGGCCAACTGCTCCAAAGGTGGCTCCACATAGCCCTCCGGCCGCTTTCCCTTCCCATTTCGGATCACACACAGTTCACAGTTATGGTAGCATTTGGGGGTCTCCGGTGCCGACTCCAGCCGAACTTGGACTGTTTGACGGAGCAGGTTGACGCTGGACACAGTGCCCGCTCCGTCTGGAGTTTCCACAAAAGACTCCTGCTTCGGGGCGTGCTTCACCAGGTCCTCATATGCCTCCTGCTCGTACTTCAAACAGCACATCAATCTGCCACAGGTACCCGATATCTTGGTGGGATTCAGGGACAGGTTCTGCGTCTTTGCCATTTTAATAGACACAGGCTGGAATTCATCCAAAAACTGGGAGCAGCAGAAGGGCTTTCCACAGATGCCTAATCCACCCAGCATCTTGGCCTCGTCCCGCACGCCGATCTGGCGCAGCTCGATACGGGCGTGAATGGCCCCGGCCAGGTCCTTGACCAGCGCCCGGAAGTCCACCCGCCCTTCGGAGGTAAAAAAGAACAACACCTTGCTGCCATCAAAGCTGTACTCCGCCTTGACCAGCTTCATATCCAGGCCATGCTCGGCAATCTTCTGCTGGCAGATGGAAAAGGCTTTCTTCTCCTTCTCTCGGTTGGCCTCTACTGTCTGCCGATCCTCCTCCGTGGCCACCCGGATCACCGGGCGCAGGGGGGCGGTGAGCTCGATCTCATCGATCATAGAGTTTGCTTGTACACACTCACCGTACTCCGTACCCCTGGAGGTCTCCACGATGACCCCGTCCCCTATCTGGAACTGCCGTCCATCGGGGTTGAAATAATATTGCTTTCCGCCGCTTTGAAAGCGGACGCTGATGATCTCTACCATAGGGGATTCTCCTTCTTCTCTCCAGAGTGGATACGCGGGGCCGGCGGCTGTGCCGCCTTTTCCCCGCTCCGCTCCCGGAGTTCTCACTCCTTTATGAACATCCCGGCACATAACCAGCCAGCCATCTGACCAGAATTGGCGTTGAGCTGTGAAGCCCTCCGCAGCTGATGGACCAGCTCTACTCCCCGGAGGGATCTACGGCGGTCGCCGCTCCTACCAATTCGGGCACCTAGAGCCGCCTCCAGACTGTCCAGCAGTCGGTTCAGCTCCTCCCGGTCCATCCTATCCAAAACCATGGCCGCCTCAAAGAGCTGCAGCTCCGTACCTTCCTCCACGGCCTGGGCCAGCCGGTCCGCCTGCTCCTCTCTGGTCCTGGTTTTCTCGTCGGTCCCAGACAGCCGGTCCACCGCCCGGCCCAGAACACCCTGGCAATCCAGGGCGGCTGTCTGGATCTCCTCCAAGCTTTTTTGGGGAAAGCGGTCCTTCAGCCAGCTCTGGCACTGGACCACAGAAACAGGGGACAGCACCAGTTCCTCGCACCGGGAGCGCACTGTCTGAAGCAGTCCCCCCCCGTTCTCCGCCAACAGCAGAAAGACGGCATATCCAGGGCCCTCCTCCAACAGCTTCAACATGGCATTCTGGGCGGAGGCATTCATCTGGTCTGCCCCTTCCAGCAGATAGATTTTCCGATTCCCCTCGTTAGGACGTATATATGCGTCGCTTCGGAGGGCTCGGATCTGATCCACGGTGATAGGTTTGCCCTCCTCCGGGCCGGAAATAATCTCAAAATCTGGATGGATTCCAGCGGTTATCTTTTTGCATGGGGAGCATTTTCCACAGGGCCTGCTGCCGCTATCGGACGTACATACCATAGCGGCGGCCAGCAGCCGGGCCAAAGTATGCCGGCCGGAGCCGGTTGGACCTGAAATAATGTAGGCGTGGGCCAGGCCGCGGCCGCTCTCCTGCTGGGAGAGCTGCTCCTTCAACCTGTCGTTGCCAGCCAAGGCCGAAAATTCCATAACCTTCCTCACTTGTGGGAACATTCTCCATCAGAGGGCGGCAATCCGCACCTCTGATTTTATATTATATCCTATTTGTTTCAAATAGGCCAGCGATTTTTTTGAGATTACCTCGCCGGGAGCCACTACTGGTACTCCCGGAGGGTAAGGCGCAATCTGACAGGCGGCCACCTCCCCCTCACAGTCCTCCAGCGGCCAGACCCGGCTGGGGGCAAAGAGAGCCTGCCGGGGAGACATGGCCTGCTCCGGCAGAGGCGGAGCTGGAATGGGCGGACAAGGTCCCATCTGCTCCCGCAGCTCCTCCAGCCGCCTCTCCAGCGCACTCAGGGAAAAGCTGTTATCAAAGGGGGTACAGATAAAGACCACATGGCCCCCGTCCTCCATCTCTGGATAAACGCCGCGCTTCTCCAGCGCGCGGGTAAAAGCGGGACCGTTCTGGACGCTGAGAACAAAGCGGGTGGGATCCAGTGACAGTCTTTTTTCTCTTAGGGAGGGGAATTGCTCCCGCAGCTGTGCCACCCGGAGAGCGGTCCGGCGGTAGTCGTGATGTCCCCATTTGACCATCCACTCTCGGGCCGTGTCCATGCTGGCCATAATGGGATAGGAGGGACTGGAGGTGCCAAAGACCGAGGCCAACTGCCGCACCCGGTCCGGGTCCATCCCATTGGTAAAGAGCAGGGCCCCTTGTCCCAGGGTGGGAAGGGTCTTGTGGGCGGACACTACAACTCCATCCGCTTCCCAGAAGGGAGCCAGACCTAGGAAGGGCAGATGGGCGCCATGGGCGCCGTCTACAAAAAGTTTTCCACCATGGGCGTGAACGAGACGAGAAATTGCGCCAACATCTGATAACAAACCGGCATATGTTGGAGAAGTAATACAAACTGTTTTTATTTTAGGACATTGGCACAGCATATTTTCCACAGTTTCCGGGGAAATCGGACCGATCAGGCTTTCCTCTCCCAGCCAAGGGCGCTCCAGATAGATGGGCTCCAGATCCAGCAGAGCCATGGCGTTAAACACCGCCCGGTGGCAGTTTCGGTCCACTAGCACTTTACTCCCCGGCGGACAACACAGGGCCAGTCCGGTGTGGATGCCCTGGGTAGAGCCGCCGGTGAGAAATTGGCAGTATTCAAAGCCAAACTCCTTTGCCCATAGAGCCTGGGCGGAAGCAAAGGGCTCACCCCCTTCGTACAGGTTCCCGGTAGGGGGCAGCTCGGTGAGGTCAATGGGGGTCATCCACTTCAGCTCCGCCATCAGGGGAACAGGCCCTCCCTTGTGCCCCGGCATATGGAATCGGAAAGGCTCTTGGTCCGCGTACTTTTTCACCGCGTCATATAAAGGCGTAGGCATGGGACACCTCCAACTGAAAAAAGCGGCGGGAGAAAATTTCTCCCGCCGCCCGTGCATTCTCTTATTTCTGACCGGGAGCATAGGCCACCACAGTGCGGCGGTTGGGCTCCACACCGGTGGAGTAGGTGGTAACATTGGGATAGTCCTGAAGAGCAGTGTGAATCACATGGCGCTCATAGGCGTTCATGGGCTCCAAAGTCATATTCTTCCGGTACTTGACCACCTTGCCGGCTACCTTCACCGCCAGGCGCTGAAGGGCCTCCTCCCGCTTGGAGCGATAACCTTCAGCGTCCACGTGGATACGGACCCGCTTAGACTGACCATGATTGATGGCGTAGTTTGTCAGCTGCTGAATAGCGTCCAGCGTTTCTCCCCGGCGGCCGATGATAGCCCCAAGATCCTGCCCCTGGAGACGCACCTTATAGTTGCCCTCCTCGGTGACAAAAATCTCAGGAGCGGCCTGCACATTCAGGTGCTCCATCAGACCGGTGAGGAATGTGGCAATCTTCTGGGCCTTCTCATCGTCCTCAGATACGGGGACCGCGGGCGTTTCTGTCCGCAGGGGTTTGTGCTCCCTGCTGCTGATAAGCACCTCATCTCCCTCCTGGAGCTGGCCAGGCGCGGGACGGCGCTTACCCTCATTCCGGCGGTCCCGGCGGGGCTGCTGGCTCTTCCAGCCAGGTTTAGCGGACAAAATAGTCTCCTCTTCCACAGGGGCGGCGGGTTGTTCCTCTTCCTTCTCCTGGACAGGAGCGGCAGACAGCACACGCTCCTCCCTGGGCTGAGGCTTTTTCTCCACCTGTCTGGGCTTCTCCTGGCGGACAGAAATCTCCTCCAGCAGGTCCTCCATCATAGGCTTGGGAGAGCCATCCTCCACCTCATAGCTCACACGGACCTTGGCGGGGTTGCTGCCAAAACCCAGAAATCCGGATTTTGCCCGCTCAATCACTTCAACAGACACATCGTCCCGGTCCAGGCCCAGCTGGAACAGGGCGGCGGAGATGGCATCCTCCTCAGAGCGTCCGGTGGTCTCAATCCACTTGATCATAGTCAGATACCCTCCTTCTTCTCGTCCTCATCCGGCACTTCGACCTCGATCTCCTCTACCTCGACCTCGATTTCCTGAGTCTCGGCTTCCTCGGTCACTTCAGCGGCAGAGGACATCCGCTCCTCCACAGCCTGGGCGGACTGGACATCTAACTCCTCCTGAGCTGGGGCTTCAGCCGCCGGCTGCTCCGTCTGAACGGGAGCGGCAGGCTGTTCCGCCTGGGACTCAGGGGCGGGCTGACCCTTCTTTTTTCCCTTGGCGGCGGCCTGAGCCTCCATCTGGGCACGGATCAGGATATTGGGATCCTGATAGGGTGTGACGCCGCCAAACCGGCCGGGTATATAAGCCCTGCCCCTGGCGTAGGCTCGGATGCCCTCCCGGCTGTCCTCCTTGTTGACGCCCTCCTGATCGGGTTCCTCATCTTTTTTCTTCTTCTGACCAGACTTTTTCTTGCCCTTGTTCTGCTTCTCTTCCTCGATGCGGCGGGCCCGCTCCAGACGAGCCTCCTCCTTACGGCGCTTTTCCTCTTCCTTCTCCTGGCGCTCCCGCTCTTCAGCGGCCAGCCGGGCAGCCTCATAGTCCTTCTTCAGCATCCTGCCGCAGATGACCTCCTGGGCCATGGTGACAAAATACTGGGCCACCCAGTAGACAGACAGGCCGGCAGGAACGGTAAAGCCGATCCACAGAGACATCAGCGGCATCATCCACATCATTATTTTATTCGTCTGGTCCATCTGGGCATTCTGAGTCTTGGTATTCATCTTGTTGGTGGCCATGGACACCTTCATGGATAGGAAGGACACTCCGGTGGACACCAAGGGCAGGAGAAACAGGCCAATCGAACTCCATTTCAGGCCGCCGGTCCAGAATTTCCAAGTGGGGATGAGGGACAGGTCCAGACCCAGGAACTGGAAGTTCATAACAAATAAGCCGCTGCCGGCCTCACCCAGGGCAGCCTGGAGCGAAGCCAGATTGGAGTCATTGATCAGGGACAGCAGATACAGCTGATTATAGGCGCCGTTCTCAAAGACGCCGCCGGCCTTGTCCATCATGGCTTGGGTCACCCAGCCCTGGGTGACCGCTACGGTATCCCAGTTTAGCAGCTGGGCCACTTCCTTGATCTGGTCCATAGACAGGTTCATGAAGTAGGTGATCGGCTCGCGGATAATGCCATACAGCGCGATGAGCACAATCATAGGGATCAGGGACCACAGGCAGCCGCCCATGGGGTTGACCTTCTCCCGCTCGTAAAGTTTCTGTACCTCAAGGTTATAGCGCTCCCGATCTTTGCCGTACTGCTTTTGCAGCTGCTGCATCTTGCCGGAGAGCAAATTCATCTGGATCATGCTCTTCTTGCTCTTCAGAGAAACAGGGAAGAGAATGAGCTTAATCACAATGGCGAACAGGATCAGGGCCAGGCCGTAGCTGTTAAAGATATTATAAAAGGTCAGCAGCAGCCAGGCAAAGGGTTTTAGTATGATACCCACAATGTTACCTCCACAAATCAGGTTGGGGCGGCGGGCCCGGTCTCGTTACGGGACAGGATCATATTGGATCGATCTCTGCCGGTGGAAGGGGTGGCACCGAAGGATGCGGCGCAGGGCCAGCCAGCCTCCCTTGAGAGCGCCGTATTTCTCCACTGCCTCCAGGGCGTAGGCAGAGCAGGTGGGGATAAAGCGGCAGCAAGGGGGGCGCAGGGGCGAGATATTGCGCTGGTAGGACCGGATGAGCTTCAGGAGCAGCCATTTCATGGCCTGTCCTCCTTTTTGTCGGACTGGGCCATAAGTCCCAACTTCTTCATCTGCTGGAGAAAACTGCGCTCCAGTTCCCTGTACCGGCCAAAGATGGCCCGCGTCCGGGCCACTACCACGATGTCGAAACCTGGGAGGAACTTCTCCTCATTGGTACGGTACAGCTCCCGGATACGGCGGCGGACAAAGTTGCGCTTCACAGCGTTGCCCAGCTTCACGCCAGTGGTAATGCCCAGCCGGCTCTGGTCCCGGCCTGTTTTGCGGCAATATACCACAAAATAGGGGGACACCGCACTTTTTCCTTTGTTGTACAGGCGGCGGAATTCATGATTCTGTTTCAATGAAACGGTGTGCTTCATGATACGCCTCCCTCTGTCCAGGGCATCTCCATTGGTTTACAGGAATCTCCGTATGTGCGTTTGGGGCGGGGGATCAGATCCCACGCCCCTTCTGCCCGATCTATAAAATCGTGTCCTCTCACCGCATCTGCATCAGATCCGGTCTTCCGCTCATCCCAGGATGGTTTTGCGGGACGACTCTGGTCCCGCCAGTCTCATCAGTGGGTCAGGCGGGCGCGGCCCTTGGCGCGGCGGCGAGCCAGCACCTTGCGGCCATTGCGGGTGGCCATACGCTTGCGGAAGCCGTGCTCCTTGGAACGCTGGCGCTTCTTGGGCTGATAGGTACGAAGCATGGGGGACACCTCCTCATTTGATCTCAAGCCGGCTTTCCCGGCCCAACAACAGTTTCCAAAGAAACTGCGGTCTGCTCTTTCCGGCGCCGGATAGACCCCGGCCGGTATTTCCGCAAAAATGGGTACAATAGCCCCTTTGCAGGAAAGCGTTACTCATTATAGACGATGATGGGACCTGATGTCAACCATCTTTTTTATCATCTGAGTCAACTTTTTTCTCTCTTTTTCCTCATATCTCTACATCTTGTGTCAGATATCTTTCCTATACACAAATTGGACTATTTTTTTCCCTTACATTATAAATAAAAATAAAGGGAAATCCTTGCGGTCCAGCCCCAATTTTGGTATAATGTTCAGTATGGAAAATCCTATTTTCAGGAACATCCCGATGAAACCGACCAGCCGCCTTCTCTGTGCAGGGGAAGGCGCTTTCCAAGTTTTCAGACTGTTTTAAGGAGGACTCCAATGAACCCTGCCGACGATATCTGGGCAAAGGTCATCGAACTGATGAAGCAGCAAGGCCTGAGCCCTACCACCATCAAAACATGGTTTGACGACGCGAAAGCCGTATCCCTCACTGAGGACAGTTTTACCATATCGACCCCAAACGACTATACTCAGAGCGTGATTAAATCCCTCTATATTCCGAAGATCGAGGCAGCCCTGAAAGAACTGTTTTCTATGGACCTGAAGGTGGTGGTCCTGACGGAAAAAGAGCTGGAGAATACCAGCGCGGCCAAACAGGATATCCTGTTTCCCGGCACCAGCGATTATACCTTCGAGCGATTTGTGGTAGGCTCCTCCAACCGATACGCCTACTCCGCCGCCCGGGCGGTGGCCGATATTCCGGGCCGGGCGGGCTACAACCCGCTGTTTATCTACGGCGAATCCGGACTGGGCAAGACCCATCTACTCTACGCCATCGCCCACACCATCCACGCCAACCATCCAGACTATAAGATCGTCTACATCAAGGGGGACACCTTTACCAACGAGCTGGTAGCCGCCATCCGAGAGGGCCGCAATCAGCAGTTTCGGGAGAAATACCGGGAGGCGGATGTCTTTCTGATGGACGACGTTCAGTTCATCGCCGGCCGGGAGTCCACCCAGGAGGAGATGTTCCACACCTTCAACACCTTGTACGAGGCCGGGCACCAGATCGTATTCACCTCTGACCGCCCCCCAAAGGAATTGCTTCGGCTGGACCAGCGACTTCAGACCCGATTCGAGCAGGGCCTGCCCGCCGATATCAAGCCTCCCGACTATGAGACCAGAATGGCCATCATTAAAACTAAGGCTGTCCGTATGGGGCTGGACCTGCCCGAATTTCTGCTCCAACTCATCGCCGAGAACATTACCGCCAACGTGCGGCAGATCGAAGGGACCATCAACAAGATCATGGCTTACCGGGATCTGATGGGCGCCACTGTGGACAAGGACACCGTGGTCCGGGCGGTAAAAGATATGTTCAAGGAAAAGTCGGATATCCTGCCCACAGCGGATGTTATCATTGACGAGGTATGCAAGTTCTACAACATAGAACCTACCATTCTACGGGGCCAAGGCCGGTCCAAGGACATCGTGTTGGCCCGCCAGATCGCTATGTATCAGATCCGAAGGATGACCAACCTCTCTCTGGACGAGATCGGCCAGGAGTTCAGCGGCCGGGATCACAGTACAGTCATCCACTCCATCCGTCAAATCGAGGAGTCCATCAAAAGCGACTCGGAAAAGGCGGAGATCGTCAAGGACATCACTGCCAACATCAACAGCCGGTACGAATAAAAAAGCGCGAAGGATAGACCCATAGGAGATCTTGAAAAAATCAGAGAACACATAAGTTATCCACCTTTTTTTGTGGATTATCTGTTGACCAATGTGGATAATTTTTTCTCTGTGGAAAAGAGCTTTTCTCTATCCACATCCCCTGTGGAAGCTATTTTCTTACTCCCCCAGAGCTTTCAGCCATCTTTCCACAATTTTTTCTCCTACGGCTAACTACTACGAAATATATCCTGTCCTCTCCCCTTCCGGGAGAGAGAAAGAGATCGGAGGAATCCATATGAAATTTTCCTGTGAAAAGGCCCTGCTGTCTTCCGCTGTTACCGTGGCCTCTCGGGCAGTGGCGGCTAAGAGCTCTATCCCCGCCATGGAGGGCATTCTCATCGAGGCCGGAGCACAGCTGAAGCTGACTGGTTATAATCTGGAAACTGGCATCCAGGCTACGGTACCGGCGGAGATCAAGGAGGGGGGGTCCCTGGTTCTCTCCGCCCGCCTGCTGGGGGAGGCCTGCCGGAAAATGCCAGATGATGTGGTGGTATTTTCCTCACAGGGTTACTCGGTCAATATCAAATGCGGGATGTATGAAATCAACATCCTGGGCACCGATGCCGAGGAGTTTCCAGAACTGCCCTCAGTGGACCAGCAGAACTCTCTGGTGTTGAGCCAGCCTGTGCTCCGGTCCATGATTGCCCAGACTCTCTTTGCCGTCAGCGACAACGAGAGCCGCCCCATCCATACTGGCTCCCTCTTTGATGTGGAGGGCAGCCGCCTCACTGTGGTGTCTGTGGACGGTTATCGTCTGGCACTCCGCCGGGAAGATGTAGAGGAAAAAACCGGGGCCGAGGCGTTCTCCTTTGTGGTCCCCGGCTCCGCTCTTAACGAGGTGGAAAAGATCTGCTCCGGGGAAGAAAAGGTGACCATTATCCAGGGAGCCCGGCATATCCTGTTCCAGACCGGGGATATCCTTCTGGTCTGCCGCAGGCTGGAGGGAGAGTTTCTGCCCTATAAGAACGCCATTCCTCGAAATAACACAATTCAAGTGGAAGTGGAAGCTAAAGCACTCTTGTCCTCCATTGACCGGGTGTCCCTTATCATCAGCGAGAAGCTGAAATCTCCCCTTCGCTGCCTTTTTGGGGATGGGGTGGTAGATATTACGACAAAGACCGCCCTGGGCGACACCGCCGACCGGTGCCCTATTAGCGGCAACGGCGGCGGGCTGGAGATTGGATTTAACAACAAGTATCTGATGGACGCTCTGAAGGCCGCCCCCGCTGACAAGCTCCGGATGGAGTTTACCTCCGGTGTGGCCCCCTGTGTCATCCTGCCCGCCGAGGGGGAGGAGAAGTTCATTTATATGGTGCTGCCCGTCCGTTTGAAGGCCAATTAAAGACCCAAAAAACAGAAGGAAGGACACTATGAAACAGAACCGCCGACCAGAGCTCTGGCAGAGGCATAAATCCTATTTCATCAATGTATTGGGATTTGTGGGATTTTTCGTTCTCTTTTCATTCTGGATTCCCTTGGTGTTTTGGATATTTTGGCACTATGTTGCCTGTATCCTTCTTATTTCAGCCAGCTATCTATGTAAAAAAGAGGGAAAGCAGGGCCTTGTGACAGGTATTACGGTCCTGGTCTGTATCGTAGCTGTTGCTGGCTTTTTTCTGGTATATCAGACCTTGGGGCATGTTTATTCCAGAGAACATTGGAGCTTTTATCGATATATGACAGGACACGCTGCCCTCCACATCTTTTTGCAGCCTTGTATCGCTGCTGGAATTGCGGTATGGAAGCCAAAACAATAACCTTAGAAAGTTGAGGCCGCTATGGAATCTCATGAGGTCAAAATAAAAACTGAATTTATAAAGCTCCAGGATTTACTGAAGTTCGCCGGAGCGGTGGAGACCGGAGGCGATGCCAAGCTTATCATCCAGGAGGGACGGGTGACAGTCAACGGCGAGGTGTGCGAAATGCGGGGCAAAAAGCTCCGCCCCGGGGACCGGGCGGCCATCGACCACGCCCTTGAATTGGTGGTTACATGATCGTAAACGCCTTAGAGCTGGATTTTTTTCGAAATTATACCCATCTGGAGGCCTCCTTTGACCCGCGGGTCAACCTGATATATGGGGACAACGCCCAGGGAAAGACCAATCTGCTGGAGGCAGTCGCCTACCTCTCCGCCGCCCGGTCCCATCGGGCCCGCTATGACAGAGAGATGATCATGATGGGGATAGACTCCGCTTTTCTCAAAGGGGAGGTGGCCAGTCGGGACCGGGTGTTCACTTTGGAGGCCAAGCTGTTCCGGGGCCGAGGCAGACAGCTTTTTTCCAACGGCGTACGCCTTAAGACAGCCGGGGAGCTGGCCGGGATCCTGACCACGGTGTTGTTCTGCCCGGAGGACTTGTATCTTATCCGGGAGGGGAGCTCCGCCCGGCGCCGGTTTCTGGATGGGGCCATCTGCCAGCTCCGCCCCCGATACAGTCAGGCATTGGCAGAATATAACCGCCTTTATGACCACAAGACCCGCATTCTGCGAGACTGGCCGGAGAACCCATCTCTGCTTCAGACCCTGGATGACTTTAATCTGCGCCTAGCTCAGACCGGGGCCATCCTGATCCACTACCGGGCCCATTTTATCCGCCGGATGGAGAAACACGCCCCGGCCATCCACGCCGATTTTTCCGGCGGAAGGGAGCGGCTGGAACTATCCTATGAAACAGTGTCCACGGTAACTGACCCCATGGCACAGCCCAGAGAGATCCTTCCCCAGCTACTGGCCCACCAGGAGAGCCACCGTCAGGCGGAGCTGGACGCCCGCCAGTGCCTGTCCGGTCCCCATAAGGATGATTTGGTGGTATCCATCGGTGGGCAGCTGGCTAAAACCTACGCCTCCCAGGGCCAGACCAGAACAGCGGTCCTATCCCTGAAGCTGGCCCAGCGGGAGATCTTTCAGGAGGAGACAGGAGAATGGCCAGTCCTGCTGTTGGACGACGTGCTGTCTGAGCTGGACTCGAAACGGCAGGCCTTTGTTCTTAACCGCATCCGTGGCGGCCAGGTATTTATTACCTGCTGTGAGGAGGAAAAGCTGGAGGGGCTGGAGGGTGGTCGGGTGTTTCATATTCGAGACGGCTCTATTGTAACGAATATCTAAAACGGCGTATTTGCGCCGTCAAATCGAAGTCGCGGCGGCGGAAAATTTCCAGAGAGAAAATTTAATTTGTTCGGGGATTTTAATTTAAAAGGGCTCCGACAGGGCTTGATTCATAAAAAAGTTCATCATGTGCTGTATGGAGGAAGGTACTGTGCTGCGGAATCTTATTTCGTATTGGCAGGAATTATCCAGCCCCTGGTTCGGCGGAGCTCTCTTTGGACATGGGGGACTGGTAGCCCTAGGACTGGTAGCCTGGCCGGCGGCGCTCTCCTATTCCCTTCAATTTTGGTTGTCTGTAAGGGGCCGAAAAAAAGGGAAGAAATTATCTCTATTGGTTAGCGGGGCTATTTTTTTGATTTGCTGGATTACATGGTATCTGCCCATAGGGGCAGATATGAGGGCAAAGCTGATCGTCATTCCGTCTATTGCATTTTTTTGGATGGTTGGCTGTGTATTTTATGAACTGCCAGCATTTTTGTGGTCAAGGAGAAAATAGGGAGTTTGTTATGTACTTGTATTTAGGTCAGTCCGTGGTACTTCCTCACCGGGAAATTTTGGCCATTTTCGATTTGGACAACGCCAGCTGGGCCTATAAGACCCGGGAATTTTTAGAGCGGGCAGAACGGGAGGGTCGGTCTGTCTGGCTTACCGATGACCTTCCCAGGTCCTTTATTTTAGCGGGGGACGGTAAGTCCCCTCCCACGGTCTATCTATCTTCTCTGTCCCCCTCTGCCCTGGTCAGCCGGGCAGAGCGAAATTCCTTTGAGTGATATTTTGTTTTTTTATTACGAAGAGTCAAGAGAGGAGAGGAAAGAGAGCGCCTCTTGCCCCTCCCGTCTTGACCCTTCCACCATATGAAACCGGAGGTAAATTATGTCTGAAGAACGAAACGAACTGAATGAGCTGAACACCACCCAGACCAACCACGAATATGGTGGCTCTGAGATCCAGGTGCTGGAGGGTCTGGAGGCGGTCCGCAAGCGCCCCGGTATGTATATCGGCTCTACCAGCGAGTCTGGCCTGCACCACCTGGTCTACGAGATTGTGGACAACTCCATTGACGAGGCTCTGGCGGGCTACTGCACGGATATCACAGTGACCATCAATCCTGGCAATACCATTACCGTCACTGACAACGGCCGGGGCATCCCGGTAGATATTCAGCCCCAGACCGGCCGGCCCGCCCTGGAGGTAGTCTTTACCATCCTCCACGCTGGCGGAAAATTCGGCGGCGGCGGGTATAAGGTGTCTGGCGGCCTCCATGGCGTGGGCGCTTCAGTGGTCAACGCTCTGTCCGAGTGGCTGGAGGTCCAGATCCACAAGGAGGGGCAGATCTATGAGATGAAGTTTTCCCGGGGTAAGATCACCCAGAGTATGAAGGTAGTGGGCAGGACTGATCACACCGGCACTACCGTCACCTTCAAGCCCGACCCGGAGATGTTTGACACCCTGGAGTATAACTATGAGACCCTGCACACCCGTATGCGGGAGGAGGCATTCCTCAACGCCGGCCTGCGCATCCAGACCGTGGACCTGCGGCCTGGCCAGGAGCAAGAGGACGACATGTGCTACGAGGGCGGCATTCGGGAGTTTGTTACCTTCCTGAATAAAAATAAGGACCCCCTTCACAACGACGTCATCTATATGTCTGGAGCCCGGGAGGACAGCATGGCCGAAGTGGCCATGCAGTATAACGACGGGTACAGCGAGGTGATGGTGTCCTTCGCCAACAACGTCCATACCCCTGAGGGCGGTATGCATGAGGAGGGCTTTCGCCGCGCTCTGACAAACGTGCTCAACGCCTACGGAAAGAAAATCAAGGTGCTGAAGGACGATGACAAGGTGTCCGGCGAGGACTGCCGGGAGGGCTTGACCGTGGTTATCTCCGTCAAGCTGACCGAGGCCCAGTTTGAGGGTCAGACCAAGGCAAAGCTGGGCAACAGCGAGATGCGTACTCTGGTCAACGCCATTGTCACCGAAAAGCTGGAGACCTATCTGGAGGAGAACCCCGCTGTGGGCCGGGCTATTCTGGATAAGGCCCTCACCGCCAATCGGGCCAGAGAGGCCGCCCGTAAGGCCAGAGAATCCATCCGCCGAAAGACCGCCCTGGGCGGGGCGGCCATGCCGGACAAGCTGCGGGACTGCAACGAGGCCAACCCGGAGCTCACCGAGATCTATATCGTCGAGGGCGACTCCGCCGGCGGCTCCGCCACCCAGGGCCGGGACAGCCGCTTCCAGGCGATCCTCCCTCTATGGGGCAAGATGCTCAATGTGGAGAAGGCCCGGGCGGACAAGGTATATGGTAACGACAAGCTCACCCCGGTAATCACCGCTCTGGGTGCCGGCATCGGAGAGGAGTTCGATTTGAGCAAGCTGCGCTACCACAAGGTTATCATTATGGCCGATGCCGACGTGGACGGCGCCCATATCCGCACCCTGCTGCTTACCTTCTTCTTCCGCTTCATGCGGCCCCTCATCGAGCACGGGTATGTCTACTCCGCCGTCCCTCCCCTGTACAAGCTGACACGGGGCAAGACCACCCGTGTGGCCTTCTCCGATGAGGAGCGGGATGCCATCTCTGCCGAGATGCGGGGGGGTAATCCCAATGTAAAGATTGATATCAGCCGCTTCAAGGGTTTGGGCGAGATGAACCCCCACGAGCTGTGGGAGACCACCATGGACCCGGAGAAGCGCACTCTGCGCCGCATCGAGCTGGACGACGCCGTTAAGGCCGACGAGACCTTTACTATTCTGATGGGTGAGAAGGTGGAGCCCCGGAAGGAGTTCATCGAGCGCAACGCCAGATATGCCGTCAATTTGGACTATTGATATGGAGCATATCATTTTGCTGGGAGCTCCCCTGCCCGGCACGGAGTCCGTCACACCGCCCAACGGCGCCTCCCTGGCGCTGGTCTTGTTCCTTACCTTTGCCGTACTCTAAGACCCTGCTGTAGGTTCGGGTGAGGCGGCTTTGGCTGTGCCTGGTGTTTCTGCTGTGCGTCATCAACCTGTACCATCCCTATGAGACAGGATTTGCCCTGTTCTGCGCTCTGGCCTACCTGCTGGGTTCCCTGGCGGGTGTGGCCTGCGGCTGGCTCAGAAGGAGAAAATGAGCCTCTAACAAGGAGGAAATAAATTCATGAGCAAAAAACCACAATACGATCCCGAGGAGATTCGTTACCCGGACCAGCATATTGTTACCTCCCCCCTGGTACCGGAGATGGAACAGTCCTATATCGAATACGCCATGTCCGTCATCGTGGGACGGGCCCTGCCCGATGTCCGTGACGGCCTGAAGCCCGTCCACCGCCGCATCCTCTACGCCATGTATGAGGATAACTTGACGGCGGATAAACCCTTTAAGAAGTCCGCCACCTGCGTGGGCGATGTGCTGGGCCGGTACCACCCCCACGGTGACCAGTCCGTGTACGACGCCCTGGTCCGTCTGGCTCAGGACTTCTCCATGCGCTATATGCTGGTGGACGGCCACGGTAACTTCGGCTCCATCGACGGTGATCCCCCGGCTGCCTACCGTTACACCGAGGCCCGGATGTCCAAGCTGTCCGACGAAATGCTGAGGGATATTGAAAAGGACACGGTGGACTGGGACCCCAACTTTGACGAGAGCCGGAAGGAGCCCAAGGTGCTCCCCTCCCGCTTCCCCAACCTGCTGGTCAACGGTTCCTCCGGCATTGCCGTGGGCATGGCCACCAACATCCCTCCCCACAACCTGAAGGAGGTCATCGACGCCACCATTCGGGTGCTGGACGACCCGGAGTGTACCCTCTCCGATTTGATGGAGCACATCAAGGGCCCCGACTTCCCCACCCACGGCATCATCATGGGTCGGTCCGGCATTCGGGCGGCCTATGCCACCGGCCGGGGCCGGGTGGTGGTCCGGGCCCGCCATGAGTTTGAGGAGTTTGGCAAGGACCGCACCCGCATCATCATCACCGAGATCCCCTATCAGGTCAACAAGCGGATGCTGATCAAGAACATGGCCGATCAGGTGGAGGACAAGCGGCTGGAAGGCATCTCCGACATCCGGGACGAATCCGACCGGAACGGGATGCGTATTGTCATTGAACTAAAGCGGGATGCCAACCCCCAGGTGGTGCTCAACCGCCTGTTTGCCCAGACCCAACTCCAGACTACCTTTGCTATCAATATGCTGGCCCTGGTGGAGGTCAACGGCAAGCTCCAGCCCCGCATCCTCTCTCTGCGCCATATTTTGGACGAGTACATCTCCTATCAGGAGCAGGTCATTATCCGCCGCACCCGCTTCGACCTGAAAAAAGCCCAGGAGCGGGCCCATCTGCTGGAGGGCCTGCTGGTGGCCCAGGATAACATTGACGAGGTCATCCAAATCATCCGCTCCCGCTATGACGACGCCAAAGAAGCCTTGATGACCCGATTCTCCCTGGACGATGTTCAGGCCCAGGCCATTTTGGATATGCGGCTGAAGGCCCTGCAGGGTTTGGACCGGGAGAAGCTTCAAAACGAATATGAGGAGCTTGAGAAGCGCATCGACTACTTCAACCGCCTGCTGGCCAGCGAGGAGATGCTCCGGGGCGTGCTCAAGGACGAGCTGACCGCCATCCGGGACAAGTACGGAGACGAGCGGTACACTGAGATCCAGGATGTAGAGGACGAGATCGACATTGAGGACCTGATCGAGGAGGAGCAGTGTGTCTTTACCCTGACCCAGGCGGGCTATATCAAGCGCACCCCGGTCAGCGAGTACGCCGCCCAGTCCAAGGGCGGAATGGGAAAGAAGGGGATCACCACACGGGAGGAGGACTATGTGGTGGATGTGTTTACCGCCTCCACCCATGACTATATCCTGTTCTTTACCGACACGGGCAAGGTCTACCGAAAGAAGGGTTACCAGATTCCAGAGAGCGGCAAGACCGCCAAGGGGACCAATATCGTCAATATCCTCCAGGTGGAGCAGGGAGAGCGGATTCAGACCATGGTCCACTTCCGGGACTTCACCGAGGACGAGGTATACCTGTTTATGGTCACCCGGAACGGCACAGTAAAGCGTCTGGCTGCCTCCGCGCTGAAAAATATTCGGGCCAGTGGCATCCGGGCCCTCCGGCTGGACGAGGGGGATGAGTTGATCTCCGTCCGAGAGACCGACGGGAAGCAGAATATCCTCATCGCCACCCATGACGGTATGGCTGTGTGCTTTGACGAGAACGACGTTCGGGCTATGGGCCGGGACGCTGTGGGCGTCCGGGGCATCCGCCTTCGGGATGGGGACTATGTGGTAGGGGCCGCCCGTGCTGCCGAGGGCAAGTGCCTTCTATCCATTACAGAAAAGGGCTATGGCAAGCGGACCCCGGTGGAGGAGTACCGGATCACGAACCGAGGCGGCATCGGCATCAAAAATTATATGGTTACCGAAAAGACCGGGCCTGTGGTGGGCGTCAAGGTAGTGGACGGCTCAGAGGACCTGCTGCTGGTCACCCAGAGCGGCATCCTGATCCGTACTCATGTGGATGCCATCCGCACCGCCGGCCGGGCTACCCAGGGCGTCATCGTCATGCGCTTCAAGGAGGAGGGGGATCAGGTCATCTCCCTGGCCCTCACCGAGCGGGAGGAGCAGGCGGACGAGAATGAGCAGTCCCCCGTCAATCAGGAGTAAAAGCTCCAGTCGTAAGGAGGCCGCAAACCGACAGGAGAGGATGAACTTTCCAGTGGGCTATAACAGCCTTTATCGTCTGGAAAGGATCCGCGGGACAGGAGGCTAAGGAAACATGAGAAAACGGGTAACTTACCGCCCGGGCAAGGCACAGGGAGCCTTTGGAACGATATGGGGAGGCATCTTCGTCCTGATCGGGCTGTTTGTGGTAATCCCCACCTTTGGACCGTTTGGAATAATATGGACGCTGGGCGCTTTGGGAATCACTGTGATAAACGCCCTTCACGCGTTTGGAAAAAAGTATGTGGGCCCCGAGATCCGCATTGAAGAGGACAAAGAAGGAGAACCCGTTCCCTCTGACGAGTCCCACGACCATATCCAGTCCACCGCCCTGGACGCCCAGGGGCGGCTGGAGCAGCTCAAGACCTTGCGGGAGGCCGGGCTCATCACCCAGCAGGAGTACGACCAGAAGCGCCGGGAGATCGTGGAGGAACTATAAAAGCCTTCCCACAGGGGAAGGCAGCGATAGGAGAACTATGAAAACTGTTACCATCTACACGGACGGAGCCTGCTCCGGCAATCCAGGACCGGGGGGCTGGGGGGCAATCCTGATGTACGGCCCCCACAAAAAGGAGATGTCCGGGGGCGAGGCCCATACCACCAATAACCGTATGGAGCTCACTGGGGTTATCACTGCCTTGGAGGCTCTGAAAGAACCCTGTGTTGTGGAGCTGTGGTCTGACTCTAAATACGTTATCGATGGCCTGGACAAAGGCTGGGCTAAGGGCTGGCGGGCCCGGGGCTGGATAAAGAGTGACAAAAAGCCCGCCTTGAATCCAGACCTCTGGGGCCGTCTGCTGGATCTGTGCGACTACCACACCGTCCACCTCCATTGGGTCAAGGGACATGCGGAAAATCAATATAACAACCGCTGTGATGAAATGGCGGTAGCGGAAAGTCAAAAGTACAGGTAAGGAAGGCTCCTTGGTAAAAAACGATCAGACAAGTGATGGAAGCACCAATAAAAAGAGACGTCTGTTTATCCAGACGTCTCTTTTTTGTCGATTTGCTCCGGTTTGTCAGAATACTGGTCCGGATGGCAAAGAAAACGATTTCCACAGGTGGCGCATCCCCGGCCGCACCCCCGCTTTTTTCCATAGTCATTGTACAACAGGACCGCGATGGGGATACCAATGACCCCGATGGAAAACAGGGCTACAGCAAAATATTCCATAGAAGTCGCACCCTCCTCAAAGCCGTCAGTCAAAATAAAAAAGGTCCTCAAATTTTTTGTCTAAGGCGATGCACAGGACCAGAGCCAGCTTGGCCGTAGGGTTGAACTGCCCCGTTTCGATAGAGCTAATGGTCTGGCGGGATACACCCACCAGCTTGGCCAGTTCTCCCTGGGACAGATTTTTTTCCGCACGGGCTATCTTCAGCCGGTTCTTTAAGATCAGCTGGTCATCCATTTTATCACCGCCCCTGTGTAAAATATCTTACCAGACAGAATACCAGAAATGCAAGAGAAATAAGCCCAGTGATGATATCGGAAATGTTTTTTCGCTTGGTCAGCCGGTACACTCGGCTGCCCACACAACTGGCCCAAAACATGGCTAACACCTGGCTGCTAGGCAGGTCGTGGAGCCGATTATAGATGAGAATGACCAGCCCAACCAGAAAGACGAAAATCAGAGAGAAGGACTCCCCTTCCACTTGGACGGTGCGTTCCATCTCATCTTGGCGCATATTTTCCTTCCTGCTTTTTTCTAAAATTTTCTCTTTGTCCATAACAGTTCCTCCATCTCCCCTGTGGGACGTTTTCTGATTTGAGGCCCCGGCTTATGGAGAAAGCATATCACATAGAAATTTTTGTGTCAAGTATACTTATCAAAAAAATAATAAAACTTGTCAAAATGGAGTGGGGTCATCCTCTACTGGTTAGGGAGATTGACAACTTACAGAGGCAGCTGGTATTCCCAAAAGGATATCTGTCCCGGATTGCCCTTACAGCCCTAGAGAGGGAACGCGGCGCCGTTTGCAAGGTCAGAGCAGCAGAATAAAAATTTCTCCACAGGGGGAATTTATTTTAATTTCTGACCATTTTTTTGGCAAGAAATAGGTGCAGTTTTGGGGAGGTCAGGTGATTCTAGGTAATTTCAGGGAAAGGGGTTGCTTTTCTCTGCAAAAGACTATAAAATTCGGAGCATAGACTACACAGGCCCGAATCCCCGGGCCGGGAAGGATATTTGGAATGAAGGAATTTAGAGGAAGTCAGAATTATGTGGCCTCGGAGGAGCTGCTCCGGGCGGCCAATATCGCCATGGTGCTCCAGAAGCCCCTGCTCATTAAGGGGGAGCCAGGTACCGGAAAAACTATGTTGGCCGAGGCCATCTCCCAGGCGCTGGGGAAAAAGCTCATCATCTGGAACATCAAGTCCACCACCAAGGCCCAGGACGGCCTGTATGTCTACGACGTAGTCCAGCGGCTCTACGACAGCCAGTTTGGTGGACAGGGCGTGGACGATATCGAGAAGTATGTCAAGCTGGGCAAGCTGGGCGAGGCGTTTACTGACGAGGAACAGGTCATCCTCCTCATCGACGAAATCGACAAGGCGGACCTGGAGTTCCCCAATGACCTGCTGTGGGAGCTGGACCGGATGGAGTTTCATATCCCGGAGACAGGGCGAACGGTCAGGGCCAATCACCGGCCGGTGGTCATTATCACCTCCAACGCGGAGAAGGAGCTGCCCGATGCCTTTCTGCGCCGGTGTGTGTTCCACTATATCGAGTTCCCCGACAAGGAGCTGATGGCAGATATCGTCCGGGTCCACTTCCCGGACATCGACAACAAGCTGCTTACCCAGGTGTTGGAGGCATTTTACAAGATCCGCTCCCTGCCCACCATTAAGAAGAAGCCCTCCACCAGTGAGATTATCGACTGGATTCAGGCCCTTCAGCACGGCGGCGTCAATGTGGATAAAATCGTCAAGGAGGTCCCCTATCTGGGGGTGCTGCTGAAGAAAAACGAGGACATCGATACGCTTCGGCGGCAGTGGCGGTGAGCCATGTTTGAGGATTTTCTGTATCTCCTGCGGAAGAACGGCCTAAAGGTGTCCCTCACTGAGTGGATGGCCCTGGTGGAAGCCATGGACAAGGGGCTCCACAGCTCCAGTTTTACGGGCTTTTACCACCTGTGCCGCTGTCTTCTGGTGAAAAGTGAGGCGGACTTTGACACCTTCGACCGCTGCTTTCTGGAGTATTTTAAGGACGTGCCCTTCCAGCAGGAGGTGTCTCAGGAGCTGCTGGATTGGCTGAACAGGCCCGAGGTGTTGTCCGACTACGCCAGCTGGGATGAGGAACAGGCGCTGAAAAACCTGGGCTTCTCCGAGGAGGAGATCGAGCGGATGCTGAAGGAACGTATGGAGGAGCAGACCGAGGAGCACAACGGGGGGCGTTACTGGGTAGGAACCCACGGGATGTCCACCTTTGGAAACTCTGGACTGTCCCCCAAGGGCATTCGAGTAGGGGGCCAGAGCATGTACCGACGGGCCTTCCGGGTGGCCGGGGAGCGGAAGTTTCGGGATTTCCGCCGGGATAACACCCTGGATACCCGGCAGTTCCAGGTGGCCCTACGGAAGCTGCGGCAATTCTCCGGACTGGTGGACCTCCCCCCCACGGAGTTCGACGTGGACAACACCATCAAAGACACCGCCGACAATGGCGGCGTGCTGAAGGTGCGATACAAGCGGCCCAGGGAAAACACGGTGAAGGTGCTTCTTTTGATGGACTCCGGGGGGTCTATGGACTATTACAGTCAGCTCTGTTCAGCTCTGTTTCAGGCGGTGTCCAAGTCGGGCCATTTCAAGGATCTGAAGGTGTACTATTTTCACAACTGCGTCTATTCTCGACTGTATCAGGACCCCATGCTCATGAGCCGAAACTCAGTGCAGACAGATTGGGTGCTGTCCAATATCCCCAGCGACTATAAGCTGATCCTGGTGGGGGATGCCCAGATGGCTCCCCATGAGCTGCTGGGCGGCTACTACGGCGGCAGTCGGGAGGACGGGCCCAAGTGTGGCATGGACTGGCTGCGGCTGCTGAAGGGACGCTTTGGCCATACGGTATGGCTCAATCCCAGTGAGCGGCCGGGGTGGGGCCAGTACTGGTGCCAGACTTATGATGCCATTTCCCAGGAGTTCCCCATGTTTCCCTTGACAGTGGACGGCCTGGAGGAGGCCATGAAGAAACTCCTTGTTCGGTAATCAAAAAGGCCCCCGCCTGATATCAGGCGGGGGCCTTGTCTATTCAACGGGGAGGAGCTGGTTCTCTCTGAAATATTCGGCGGACAGAAACTGGTCCAGCAAAGCCTGATCCTCAGGCGCTAGTATATCAGTGAGCTGGCCGTCCACCAGATAGAGCCCCTGGGTGTGGACCAGGGGGGTGACGGCCCGGACCTGCCTGGACAGCTCCATAAAGCCGGGGCCAGTCCAGCCGCACTGGTCAAAGAGCTCTGTCATCAGGAAGCAGGGGGAGAAGTCTCCCCCGTCCCCCACAAAGTCCCGGCCCAGGGTCTCCTTGGCGGCGGAGTTGGCCCAAATCACATAGGGGGTGGCATAGTAGTCATAGAAGCCGTCCAGGGTGGACAAATCAAAGGTGGCCCCCATCTCAATATAGGCGGAGTTGCCGTTGCCGCCCCAGGGCTTGTGGTCGCCGAACAGGACCAGCACCACCGGCTCCTCCATCTCCTCCAGCCCCTGAACGAGAGTGGTGAGGGCCTGAAGGGTCTCGGCCACGCCGTTGAGATAATTGTTCCAAATATTACAGCTCTCCTGGCTTAGACCGGAGCCCTCTGGGGTGAGGCGCCGGGGCCCGGAGGGCAGCTCGGTGCTGTATGGGCCGTGGTTCTGGTAGGATACAGAGAAGGAGAAGCAGGGGCCGCTCTGGACGCGCTCCTTCATCTGGGCCAGCAGCTCCTGGACCAACAGGGGGTCGGAGTGCCACTGGGCGAATACCGGGTCCACCAGCTCCCCATAGTGGTTTTCTGTGAACCAGTATTCCTCAAAGCCCAGGTACTGGTTCACGTTCTGGCGGTTGTAAAACCAGCCGAAGCCGGGGTGGCTGCCAAAGGTCTGATAGCCCTGGTCCTTCAAATACCACACATAGGAGTCGGTGTCCTTCCAAAACTCATCATGGGTGGAGTAGCCGGTGAGGAAGGCCCACTCGCTGTCCACCGTGCCCCCGGCAAAGATGTTGGTCAGCAGGTCGCCGGAGATGGACTGGGCCTCCAGCTGGTGCCAGGGGGCATAGACCTGGGCCACCCCCTCCTGCCCGGCCAGGGTGTCGAAGTCGGTGAGGTCACAGAAGGCCTCCAGCATGATTCCCATGACCGATACCTTCTGACCCTCCGGGATGCTCTGGTCCTCGTACTGCTGAAGCAGGCTGTCGGCCTCCTCTTTGTCGTAGTTTTCCGGTGGGGTGGGAAGCATATCCCGGAAGGAGTGGAGAAAGGGGTACAGTCCACCCTTGGACAGATAGACCTCCACATCGGACCAGGCGTAGCGGATGGCCTGGGTGGGAGTCTGGTCATAGACAGTGGGGTTGAGGTAGAGGGACACAAAGGCGACGCCAATCAAGGCCAGACAGGACAAGGCGCCGAAGGTCCGCTCCCGCCAGCCCTGAATGCCATGGGGCATAAGGAAGATGGTAAAGAGCAGTCCGGCCACAAAGCAGAACAGGGCAAACCACACCAGCCAGGTCAGGTCCAGTGTGTAGTTGCCCACGATACCCCCGGCCTCTGCCGCCAACAACAAGTCAGAGGCCAGCAGGGGGTCCGACCGGAGCCGGATCTTGAAGTAGTTGGCCAGAGCGATGGCCAAAACGGGCAGAAAAGTACAGATAAAGGCGGCCCAGCTCCGGCGGAACAGGAAGTAGAACAGCCAGATCAGCAGGACAGGAGGCAGAAGATTCAAGAACATGAGCAAGGGGCTGGAAAGATAGGCGCCCAGCAGATGCCAGGAGTTCAGACTGACATAGGCGGTAGCGGAAAAAAACAGGGAAAGGCCGCCGACGCAGCACCCCATTCCCGTCAGGGCCAGGGCCAGCCAGATGGTGTGAGCCCGGCCGCAGTGCTCCTGGGAGCCGTCGGGCAGTCGCATGATGGTAAGCAGCGTTTTCATTGGGAGGCACCTCTTACTATGGGGAGAAAAGGCCGGGTGGGAGAGAACGGCCGTGATTTTGGTCCCCAAATGACACTCCGTGTGGGAATTGTTGATATTATAGCACATATTTTGGAAAAGTAAAAGAAAACTCCCTCTGTGCTTTGAGGGAAAAGCAACGAGGTGGACAGCTTTGCTGTCCACCTCGTTTAAATGGTAAGAACAGATTTATTTGATGGGCTCGCCGGATTCTTTTCTGGCACGGATCTCACGCAGGGCGTCCTTATAGGACAGGTTGACCCGGCCCTTGTCGTCAATTTCAGTGACCTTGACCCAGATCATATCGCCGATGTTGACCACGTCTTCCACCTTGTCCACCCGGTGCTCGGCCAGCTTGGAGATGTGGACCATGCCGTCCTTACCAGGGGCCAGCTCCACAAAGGCGCCGAACTGGAGGATGCGGACCACCTTGCCGTAGTACAACTCACCCACCTGGGGGACAAAGACGATGGTCTCGATCATCTTCTTGGCGGCGTCGCAGGCCTCGGCGTTGGGGGAGGCGATGTGGATGGTGCCGTCATCCTCAATGTCGATCTGGGCGCCAGACTCGGCGGTGATCTTCTGGATGACGGAGCCGCCCTTGCCGATGACCTCACGGATCTTGTCGGGATCGATCTTGACGGTGATCATCTTGGGGGCGTACTTGCTCACCTCGGCCCGGGGGGCGGAGATGCAGGGCAGCATGATCTCGTCCAGGATGGCGAACCGGGCGTCACGGGTGATGTCCAGTGCCTCCTTAATGATCTCATGGGTCAGACCGTCGTTCTTCAGGTCCATCTGGATGGCGGTGATGCCGGCCTTTGTACCGGCCACCTTAAAGTCCATCTCGCCGTGGAAGTCCTCTACGCCCTGGATGTCGATGAAGGTAGTAAAGCCGCCGTTGTCGTCCTGGATTAGACCGCAGGAGATGCCGGCCACAGGGGCCTTAATGGGTACGCCGGCGTCCATCAGAGCCAGAGTGGAGCCGCAGATGGAGCCCTGGGAGGTGGACCCGTTGGAGGACAGCACCTCGGACACTACACGGATGGCGTAGGGGAACTCCTCCACAGAGGGGAGCACAGGCACCAGGGCCCGCTCGGCCAAGGCGCCGTGGCCGTACTCCCGGCGGTTGGTGGAGCGGGGGGCACGGGCCTCGCCCACGGAGTAGGGGGGGAAGTTGTAGTGGTGCATATACCGCTTCTCTTCCTCTTCCCAGATGGTGTCCAGCTTCTGGCTGGCGGCCAGAGTGTTCAGGGTACACACGGACAGCACCTGGGTCTGGCCCCGGGTAAACAGGCCGGAGCCGTGGACCCGGGGCAGGACGCCCACCTCGGCGGCCAGGGGACGGATCTCGTTTTTGGCGCGGCCGTCCACACGGTGGCCCTCCAGCAGCCAGGCCTTGACGATCTTCTTCTGGAACTTATAGGTGAACTCTTCCAGGTACTGGTCCATATCCGGATACTCCTCCAGATACTTCTCGTGCCACTTGTCGATCATGGCGTTCCAGCGGGTCTCCCGGACATTCTTGTCGTCGGTGTCCATGGCCTCCTTGGCCTCGTCCATGAACTCGTCCACGATCTTGTCGAACAGCTCCTGGTTGAACTGGGCGTGGTCATACTCCATCTTGGGCTTGCCGATCTCGGAGACGATCTGGTCAATAAAGTCGATCTGCTTGCGGATCTCCTCGTGGGCCTTCACGATGCCGGCGTACATGATCTCGTCGGGGATCTCGTCGGCGCCGGCCTCGATCATGACCACCTTTTCCCGTGTGGCGGCCACAGTGACGTCCATGCGGCTGGTCTTGCGCTGCTCCTGATTGGGGTTCAGGACAATCTGGCCGTCACAATAGCCCACCTCCAGACAGCCGATGGGGCCGGCGAAGGGGATCTCAGAATAGCTGACGCAGGCGGAGGCGCCGATCATGGCGGCCACCTCGGGGGAGCAGTCGTAGTCCACACTCATGACAGTGCACTGAATGCACACGTCGTTGCGGAAGTCATAGGGGAACAGGGGACGCATAGGCCGGTCGATCAGGCGGCTGGCCAGCACGGCGGGCAGAGAGGGGCGGCCCTCCCGGCGCATAAAGCTGCCGGGGATGCGGCCCACGGCGTATAGCTTTTCCTCAAACTCCACGGACAGGGGGAAGAAGTCGATGCCGTCCCGGGGACGGGGGGACACCGTGACCGCCACATGGACCGTGGTGTCACCGTACTTGACCCAGGCGGCGGCGGAGGCCAGCTCGGTGGTCTTACCCACTTCAATGGTCAGAGGCCGGCCGCACAAGTCCATGGTCCAGGTCCTGTACTTGGGGAACTGTTTGTGCTTGATGATAGTTGACATCTCGGATTCTCCTTTGTTTCAAATTTTTCCGAACGTCCAACAACTCTTTAGCACTTGAATACAGGCCGAAACGGATAGGATTGAGCCAGAAAGTTCCTTTCCTGGGTTCTCGCCTTCGCCCCGGTCTAAGCACCCCTGCTGGGAAATTCGGCGCTTCGGCTCATATTCAACTGCTAAAAAAGTGCGGGAAATTCGGAGTTTTCGTTTGGTTTTATATGCGAACATAGGGCAGCACGCGGAACGCGCTGCCCTATGCGGCATAAACTTATTTTCTAATGCCCAGCTTGGCGATAATAGCGCGGTACCGCTCGATGTCCTTGGCCATCAGGTAGTCCAGCATCTTGCGGCGCTTACCGACCATTTTCAGCAGACCGCGGCGGGAGTGGTTATCCTGCTTGTGGACCTTCAGGTGCTCGGTCAACTCGTTGATGCGGGCGGTTAGAATGGCGATCTGGACCTCGGGGGAGCCGGTGTCAGTGGGATGGGTGCGGTTGGCCTCAATAACGGCCGTCTTTTCGTCCTTGCGAATCATGAAATTTCCACCTTTCTTAATTGCGGCATACTACTTTCCCGTCTAACGGTAAAGCCGCTTGTTGTTTTACCCTAAGGGCTGGGTAGCGGGCGGGCAGAACCCCGCGCACCTGCGCAGGCCATATCCCGGAACCAAGCCAGTGGGCATACCGACGCATTCTCATGCTGGGTTAATATATCACAATTTTCCCCCTATGTAAAGAAAAAAGTCCCGTATTCCAAGGAAATTTTTTATCTTTTCCCAGATCCGCAAGATGTAGTGGTCCTGCTGCCCGCCAGAGGCGAAGAGTTGAAGCGTAAAAATAATGCGAAATAATACAAAGTCATGCGACCGACGGAGCCTCCATTTCGGTATGATAGAAAAAAGGAGGTGATCCTGTGGCCAAGTCAGACGCTCAGATCAGCCTACGGCTGTCCAAAAAGCTCAAGGGGGAGTTAACGGCCCAGGCCAAGCGGGAACGGCGCAGCGTCACCGCTCTGATTCTTCGGGTGATGGAGGAGTATCTGAAGAACAGAGAAAGCGAAAAATAGCCTAAAAACAGCGGAAGGACCAATTTATTGGCCCTTCCGCTGTCTTTAGTTCTCTGGACAAAGCTGACGCAGGACAGCCTGGGCCTGGGCCAGTATCTGGGGGGTGTAGAGAACCAGGGACACATCTAACTCTGGATGCTTGGCTTCAAATTTTAGGATCGCTTTTTCGGCTACTTTGAGGGCCTCCATTCTGGGTAGATGAAAGGCTCCAGAAAAGACCAGGGGGAAGGCCAGAGTTCTGCACCGGCACATCAGGGCTTGCTGCATGGCGTGGCGGTAGCAAGCCTCCATCAGCCGCTTCCCAGTTCGCAGGTCCCCCATCCACTCACCCAGGGCCACATGGATGATATACTTACAGGGAAGACCGAAGGACGGGGTGACTACTGCCGTACCCACAGGACAGCGGCGCAGTTTTTTGCAGGCGGCAGTAAGGGCCCTGGTATCAGCGGCGGCAAAAATGGCATCGCAGATGCCGGGAGACCGACGCAGATCGGGGGAGGCGGCATTGACGATGGCATCTGTCTCTATTTTGGTAATGTCACCAGTGAGTAGTTTCATAGGGTAAGACCTCCTGTCACAGTAAGAATCCGCACAGCAGATAGCCTGCCGCAGCGATGGCGGCGGCCAGCATGGCATAGGGAAACTGGGAAAGGGCGTGGTCCATATTTTCCATTTTACAGCAACTGGAGGTAAGAACGGTGGCGTCGGAGTAAAAGCAGGCGTGGCTGCCTAATACTGCTCCAGATACCACGGCTCCCATAACAACCAGCAGATTGGCGTCCAGAGAAACGGCTAAGGGCAGGATAACGGGGACCACGATAGCGGGGATGCCCCACACACTGCCAGTGGAAAAGTTGAGGGCGGCTACCACCAGGAAGGTAATGCAAGGAAAAAATTCTGCGCTCATAAAGGGCTGAACCAAATTAATAATGTAGGGAGCAATGCCGATTTCGTTCATGGCCTCCTGCATGACAAAGGCAAAGTAAATGATGGCCACGGTGGGGATCATATTGCAGAAGCCGTGCATGGCCAAGTCGCAAGCCTTGGACAGGGACATGATCCGCTGGGGGACATACAGGAGCAGGCAGATAGCGATGGCAGCTATGACGGCCAGAAACAGCTCACCCCCCACGATAGCCAGGACGATGAGTACGCCGATGGGAATGACGAAGTTCCATACATTGCCCTGTATATCAGGGGCATCATCCTCGCCCTCCAAGTTCATCAGTTCGCTCTCTGGGGAGTAGACCGCTCCGGTCTTCGCCGCCCGCTGGTAGGCCGCCCGCATCTTGCCCATAGGTGGGATGACGGACAGGGCGAACAGGGGCACGATGACCACAGCGGCGATAGCATAAAACACAAAGGGAATGACCCGGTAAAAGGTAGAGATGCCGCTCCCGTAGCCCAGCTCTGGGACGCCGGCCTCAGCAAAGAAAAGACCGGAAAAGAATACCGCCCAAGTGGAGAAGGGAAGCAGAGCGCAGACCGGGGCGCCGGTGGAGTCGATAACATAGGAGAGGGCCTCCCTGGGGATACGGTGTTTGTCCGTTTCCTTTTTCATGCAGATGGATAGAGTCATGATGTTGAGATAGTCGTCTACAAAAATCAGGATGCCCATAATCCAAGTGATAATCAGTGTGCTTTTTGGCCCACGGCACAGCTTGTCCAGTATTTTGGAAAAGCCCATGGTGCCGTGGGAGGCCCCCAGGAGGGCAATGAGGCTGCCAAACAGTAGACAAACCATAAATACCCACTGGTGGTCATAGCTGGTGGCCACCCGGAAAAAGGCGTCCATCCAGCCGAAGATAAATTTGGGTCCATCAATGATCAGATAGGCAACCAGGGTACCCGCGATTAGGGGCTCCAGAGTTCGTCGGGTTTTTAATGCGATAGCCACCACTGTTACGATGGGCAGCAGGGTCAAGATGCCGTGATCCATATGAGGTACCTCCCTCTGTTTGGCACAAGTATAGTGTCAGAGGGATTAAGGAGGGCAAAGAGTTTGTCCGGAGGCATTAAAATAAAATAAGGAGGCGCCTGTGGAGTGAAGGGAAGGACTAGGGCAGTCCGATGATACGGCCGGTGTTATGGCGTAGCGGTGGATGATTGGGGTCTCCTGAGGGGAGAGTACGACTTGGGCGGAATAGACTCATGGACAAAAGAAAAAAGTTGCCTGGACATCCGTCCAGGCAACTTTTTTCTTTCCAGTTCCATTGCGCTTCCTGCGTGAAGCGATCATTATTTGAAGGTGCGGCGCAGGAGAATGAATCGAGAGGGGGTGGCTGTTAAAGCGCCTCAAAAGAGGTAGACTTTGCGATGACGCCTGCGCATCTGGGGCAGAGTGTGGGATGAGCCATATCGGCACCCACCAGGGGATGGTGCTTCCAGCAGCGCTCACACTTCTGACCGGCGGCCTCGGACACAGAGACAGCCAGCTCGCCGCCCACCGTGATCTCCACCTGGGAAACGATGAACAGGTCGGCCAGGAGGGCGCTGTCCATCTCGGCCAGGAAGGCGTCCTCGGACGGGACGGTGAGGGCCACGTCGGCCTCTAGGCTCTTACCGATCTTCTTCCCGTTCCGGGCTGCCTCCAGAGCGACGTTGACCGCGTCCCGGACGGCAATGATTTTATCCCACTGGGCCATCTGCTCCTGGGTGAGGGCATAGTCGGCAAAGGGCTTGTTCATCTCGTTGAGAAGCACGTTCCGGCCGTCGTCCTCCGCCCGGTGGGGCATGGCCAGCCAGATCTCGTCGCAGGTGAAGGCCAGGATGGGGGCAAACAGCTTGGTCATGGTGTCCAGGATAAGGAACAGGGCGGTCTGGGCGGAGCGGCGCTCCAGGCTGTCCTTGCCCTCGCAGTACAGCCGGTCCTTGATGATGTCCAGATAGAAGGAGGACAGCTCCACCACGCAGAAGTCATTGATGGCGTGGGACACCACATGGAACTCGTACTCATCATAGGCGGCGAAGCACTTTTCAATGAGCTGGTTCAGCTTGGTAACGGCCCAGCGGTCCAGCTCCAGCATCTCCCCAGGCTGGACCAGGCAGTTGGGGTCAAACCCATCCAGGTTGCCCAGGCAGTAGCGGGCGGTGTTGCGGAACTTCAGATAATTCTGACTGAGCTGCTTGAAGATATTGTCCGAGCAGCGCACGTCCACATGGTAGTCGGCGGAGCCGGCCCACAGGCGGATCAGGTCGGCGCCGTACTTCTTAAAGATGTCGGCGGGGTCCACGCCGTTGCCCAAAGATTTGTGCATGGCCTTACCCTCGCCATCCACGGTCCAGCCGTGGGTGACGCACTCCTTAAAGGGAGCGCCCTGGCCCAGAGCGCCCACGGCGGTGAGCAGGCTGGACTGGAACCATCCCCGGTACTGGTCCAGGCCCTCCATATAGACGGTGGCGGGCCAGAAGCCCTGGTCCTTCTTCATGGAGGCGTAGTGGGTGGAGCCGGAGTCGAACCACCCGTCCAGAGTGTCCTCCTCCTTGGTAAAGCCTGCTTTGCTCCCACAGTGGGGACAGGAGAAGCCGGCAGGCAGAATGTCAGCGGCCTCCATCTCGTACCAGGCGTTAGAGCCCTTCTCACCAAAGAGCTTGGACACGGCGGAGATGGTGTCGTCGTTGCAGATGGGCTTGCCGCAGTCCTGACAGTAGAACACGGGGATGGGCAGACCCCAGCGGCGCTGGCGGCTGATGCACCAGTCGGCCCGCTCCCGAATCATGGACTTCATCCGGTCAATGCCCCAGCCAGGGATCCACCGCACGTTGTCGCAGGCGGCCACGGCCTGCTCCTTGAAGGCGTCTACAGAGCAGAACCACTGGGGGGTAGCCCGGAAAATGATGGGATTCTTGCAGCGCCAGCAGTGGGGGTAGGAGTGGACGATGTCCTCGCTGGCGAAGAGGGCGCCGCTCTCCTTCATATCGGCCAGAATGACGGGATTGGACTCCTCGGTCTTCATGCCGGCGTATTTTCCGGCGTAATCGGTGTGGCGGCCCCGGTCGTCCACGGGCACCACCATCTCGATTTTGTAGCGTTTGCAGGTCTCGTAGTCGTCTGCGCCAAAGCCGGGGGCGGTGTGGACACAGCCGGTGCCTGAGTCCATAGTGACATACTCGGCGGTGCAGAGCTGGCTGGTCTTGTCCAGGAAGGGATGCTGGGCCAGCATATACTCAAAGTCAGCGCCCTTGAATTGCTTGACGATCTCATAATTCTCAAAGCCGCCGATCTTCATCACCTTGGCGCACAGGGCCTCGGCCATAATATACATTTCGCCGTTGTCCGCCTTTACCAGCACATAGCTCTCCCGGGGGTGAACAGCGATGGCCAGGTTGCCAGGCAGGGTCCAGATGGTGGTGGTCCAGATCACAAAGTACATTTTGGACAGATCGCCGTACTGACTGAGCTTGCCCAGATCGTCCCTGACCTGGAATTTGACATATACGGTGGTACAGGGGTCGTCCTGATACTCAATCTCCGCTTCGGCCAGGGCGGTCTCATCCTTGGGGCACCAGTACACAGGCTTCAGGCCCTTATAGATGTAGCCTTTCTTGTACATCTCGCCAAAAACCTTGACCTCCTCTGCCTCGAAGCCGGGGTCCATTGTGAGGTAGGGGTTCTCCCAGTCCCCCACCACGCCCAGCCGCTTAAAGCCCTCCCGCTGGATATTCACATACTTCTGGGCGTAGTCGTGACAGGAGGTGCGGAATTCGGGGACGCTCATCTGCTTGCGGTTGAGTTTCTGCTCCTTGATGATAGCGGACTCGATGGGCATACCGTGGTTGTCCCAGCCGGGGATATAGGGGGTGTAGCGGCCCCGCATGGCCGCGGCCCGGACCATGAAGTCCTTGATGGACTTGTTCAGAGCGTGGCCCATATGCAGGTTGCCGTTGGAGAAGGGAGGGCCGTCGTGCAGGGAGAACAGGGGCTTGCCCTCGTTCTTCTTCAGTAGCTCGTGATACAGGTCCAGCTTCTCCCAGCCCTCCAGCATACCGGGCTCCCGGGCGGGCAGTCCGGCCCGCATGGGGAAATCGGTCTTGGGCAGGTTGATGGTCTTGTTGTAGTCCATTGGTTTGCTTCCTCCTATTTCAGGTCTTTTTTAGACTTTTCTATCAGATTACATGGGAATGTGACTAAGCCGCAGTGCCGGCAGAGCATCGTATGGGGAAATTGGGGAAACGGGTCCCGGGTAAACATACTGGTGGTATCGCCACCGTGGGGCCCCAGCTCCACCACGTCCGTCGGACCGCGGAAAAACCGTAATTCCTGTTGAGTCCAGAAGGGGTATTTTTGGGTGTGCATCGTCCCCTCCTCCATAGGGCGTCCACATTGGGGGCAGTTCATAGAAGCCGCTCCTTCCAAAAAAGAAAACGCCTCTGTCCCCTGAAAGAGACAAAGGCGAAACATCCTCTGCGGTACCACTCTTCTTGCCGCGGGAAAAGACCACGGCCACTCAAGCCTGCCTGGTAACGGGGGCGTCCGGAGGCGCTTACTGTCAGGGAAGCCTGATCTCACAGCGCTTCCCGGTTCGGCCCTCTGCTCCAAGGTGATTTTCCCCTCCCCCTCCTGTCCGCCTCGCACCGGACCGGCGGCTCTCTGTACCATTCAGGGGTGGATACTCGTCCTTTTCATCGCGTGTTTCTATATGCAGTTGATATCTTATCTGCTTTTTCGGGGAATGTCAAGGGGGATGGAACAGCATATTACGCTTATTTTATCCAATCTTCAAGGAATTTTAATTTCCTTTTCCGGGAAAGTGTGATATGATACAAAGGAACATCTATAACGGCCAGCAGGCCGGAAAACGAGGTGGGATCGAGCTTGGAGGAGAAATTTGACGTTCTGGCCGTGGGAGCTGGCTATGCCGGCGCCGTGGCCGCCCGCGCTTTGGCGGATCAGGGGAAACGGGTCCTGGTGCTGGAGCGGAGGGACCACATTGGCGGCAATGCCTATGACCGTCCGGACCAGGCGGGGGTGCTGATCCACCAATACGGCCCCCATATCTTCCACACCAATGACAAACAGGTCTTTGACTGGCTTTCCCGGTTCACCCGGTGGCGGGACTACCAGCACCGGGTGGTGGCCAATATCCCGGACGGCCGGGGCGGACGGATAACCTATCCGGTGCCCTTCAACCTGACCTCCCTGGAAACGGCCTTCGGTCCGGAGGAGGGGAGACGGCTGGGGGATAAGCTGACCGCCGCCTATGGAGCGGAGAAAAAGGTCACCATTCTGGAACTGCGGCAAAATCAGGACCCGTCAATCGCCGCCCTGGCGGATTATGTGTACGAGCACGTCTTTGTCCACTACACCATGAAGCAGTGGGGCCAGAGGCCGGAGGACATTGACCCAAATACCACCGCCCGGGTGCCCGTGTTCCTGTCCAGGGACGACCGCTATTTTCAGGATACATACCAGGGGATGCCTTTGGAGGGCTATACCCCCATGTTTGAAAGGATGCTGGACCATCCCAGCATCACCGTGGAGCTGGGGACGGACGCCCTGGGTCGGTTGGACCTGTCCGGTAACACACTGAAGGTAGACGGCGCCCCCTTTGACGGCCAGGTTATCTACACCGGCCAGGCGGACGAGCTGTTTGGCTTCCGGTTCGGCCCCCTCCCCTACCGCACGCTGGATTTTGCCTTCGAAACGCTGGAGCAGGACGACTTCCAGGGGTACGGCACAGTCAATTACACAGTGGACGAGGACTTTACCCGCATCACTGAGTTCAAACACCTGACCGGCCAGGCGGCGCCCGGCGTGACTACGATTGTAAAGGAATATTCCAAGGCGTATACCGGGGAGAGGGGCGAGATCCCCTATTATGCTATCATCAACCCGGAGAACAACGCCCTATACGCGAAATACAGGGCGGAGGCGGACCGGTTCTCCAACCTCCATCTGCTGGGCCGTCTGGCCGAATACAAATACTATAACATGGACGCGATTGCCGGGAAAGCACTGGAGCTGGCAGAAAAACTCTAGCCAATTCGGAGCCCGGCGGGGCGACTGAGAGGCTAAAAGCGCGGCGGGAACTTGGTTCCTGCTGAGGAAATCCACGTACAATGGGAGAGAAAGACATGGAAAAGCTCATTACTTTCGCGGTCCCCTGCTATAACTCGGCGGCCTATATGGAGCACTGTGTGGACACACTGCTCCAGGGAGGGGACGATATTGAGATCATCCTGGTGGACGACGGCTCCACCAAGGATGAGACCCCGGCCATCTGTGACCGTTACCAGGAGCGGTATCCCGGTATTGTCCGGGCCATCCACCAGGAGAACGGCGGTCATGGAGAGGGAGTCAACCAGGGCATCCGAAACGCCCAGGGCGTCTACTATAAAGTAGTGGACTCGGACGACTGGGTGGACGTGGACGCGCTGAAAAAGGTGCTGGACAAGCTGCGGCAGTTCCAGCGGGACGAAAAGCCCATCGATATGATGATCGCCAACTATGTCTATGAGCATGTGGAGGACAACACCCAAAAGGTAGTGAACTACCGGAACGTATTTCCCGTGGGCCGGGTCTTTGGCTGGGAGCAGATCGGGCGGTTCCGTCCCTCCCAGTATCTGCTGATGCACAGCGTCATCTACCGCACCCAGCTGCTGCGGGACTGCGGGCTGGAGCTGCCCAAACACACCTTCTATGTGGACAATATCTTTGTCTATCAGCCCCTGCCGGCGGTGAAGAATATGTACTACATGGATGTGGACCTGTACCGCTACTTTATCGGTCGGGCGGACCAGTCGGTCAACGAGAAGGTGATGGTCACACGGGTGGACCAGCAGCTGCGGGTCACCTATCACATGATCGGCTCTCACGATCTGCGCCAGGTCAGCGCCCAGCACAAGAAGCTGGGCCGCTATATGTTCAACTACCTGGCCATGATGATGGCTATTTCCTCCATTTTCCTGATTATCGACAATTCCCCCGAAGCACTGGGTAAGCGGACCCAGTTGTGGGAGTACCTGCGGACGGTGGACAGCGCGGTGTACCACAAGATGAAGTACCGGGCGGTCTCCGCCTTTACCGCCTTCCCCGGCTACCAGGGGCGGCGGCTGTCGGTGGGGCTCTACCGGCTGGCCCGGAAGATTTATAAGTTCAATTAAAGAGCGCGGGGCCGCCCATGGCTGTCATGGGCGGCCCCGCCGGCAATATGGGGCAGTCCTCTCCCCCGCGCCCCGCCTCACTCCTCTGGTGGAAGCCGGCGGATGTGTTCCCGCAGGAGCTTTCGGATGTAGCTGGGGACAGAGCGGCAGTCCCGGTCCGCCAGATCCTTCAGGGCGGTGTAGAGCTCCTGGGACATTCGGACGGACACGGTCTTGTTCCCGTCGGTCATATGTACCACCTCCTTTTTAATAATAGCACATAGTGTATATTAAGTCAACAAATATACACTAGTTGAATAGAATGGCAATTTTGGTATAATATACACGATAAGCTGACTATATGGTGTATAGGTGGTGACCATTTTGGCAGACCCTATGTATGTAAACCGAAAAAGATTTGTTACATCCCTTGCCAATGAGCTGGTAGAGCCCTTTGACAAGCTGTCTAAAAAGACAAGGGTCCCCAAATCCCGCCTGATTGACGAGGCTGTGGAGGACCTGTTGAAAAAATATGAAAAAAGGATGGCCGAGTAGGCCATCCTTTTTGTTTATCCTGTGATCGTCGTTCCAGAGGCCCGCTGGCCCAGCATATGGAGCAGCAGGGAGTGCTCCACCCGGCCGTCCAAAATGGACACCTGGCCCACTCCGGCTCGAATGGCGTGGACGCAGCCCCGCACCTTGGGCACCATGCCCCCGGCGATGAGGCCCGTGTCGATGAGCTCCTCCGCCCGCTTGACGTCCATGTGGTCCACGGCGGTCTTGCTGTTGTGGCTGTCGATCAGGATGCCCCCCACGTCGGTGAGAAAAACCAGGCTCTCCGCCCCCAGAGCCTCGGCCACCGCCCGGGCGGCGTCGTCAGCGTTGCAGTTCAGGCCGTCGCCGTCTTCTCCCAGGGCGATGGGAGAGACCACGGGCACAAAATCCCCATCCAGCAGGGTGGTCAGCACTCTGGGGTCTACACGGGTGATGCTTCCCACCCGCCCCAGAGCCGGGTCCTTGACCACGGCGGTGATGAGCCCGCCGTCCTTGCCCGAAATGCCCACACCGGAGACCTCTAACCGGGCCAGGTCCCGGACGATGGCCTTGTTCACCTGGGCGGACAGGGCCATCTCCGCCGCCTCCAGGGCGGCCTGGTCAGTGACCCGGTAGCCGTTCTCAAAGCGGGTGGGCACCTGCAGCTTGTCCAGCAGGGCAGTAATGTGCTTTCCGCCCCCGTGGACCAGCACCACCCGCATACCCACCATCCGAAGGGCGGCCACATCTTGGAGGGTGGTGTCCAGGGCGGCCTCCGCCCCAATGGCGGAGCCACCGTACTTGACCACTACGGTCTTCCCCTCATGCCGATTCAGAATGGGCAGGATGGACAGCAGATTGCGTACCTTTTCCATGCCGTCCAGACCATGCTGGACATCGTACTCCCGCAGGAAAGCCTGGACATAATCCACGTCAGAGGGGGTGTCCACATACTCATTCCCCCGCTTCTGGCGGGTCTCCGCCCCCTTTCCAGTGATGAGCAGGACGGAGGGGACATGACAGCCCAGGACAGCCTGGCGGATAGCCTCCCCCCGGTTGGGCTCAATGGACCACTCGCAGTTCTGTCCGGCCACATAGGAGGCGATCTCCCGGCAGATGTCCAGGGTGTCCTCCTCTCCGCTGTCCTCCTCGGTGAGGACCACCAGATCGGAGTATTTGCCCGAAATCTCCCCCAGGTCCTTCCGCCGGTCCAGGGCCTTTTTCCCCGGACAGCCAAAGACGGTGACGATCCGCCGGCCGGGATATTCCGCCTGGACAGAGCGGAACAGCGTTTCGAAGCTCATTCGGTTGTGGGCATAGTCTACGATGGCGGTGACCGTTTCATCAGCATTAGAGTAAATCTCCATCCGGCCGGGGACCCGGGCCTTCATCAGCCCCACATAGACACACCGCTCCGGGATGTTCAGCGCCTCGCACACGGCGATGGCGGCCAGCGCGTTCTCCACGTTGAACAGGCCGGGCATGGTCAGCCGAAATTCCCGCAGATAGCGCCTGGTGCGGACCCGGAACAGAATGTCGTTCCCCCGCTTGCGGACCTGGGAGGCGTAGACATCCGCCTCCTGATCCTTCTGAGAAAAGGTGAACAAGGGCCTGCCCGCCGCCCGGGCCGCCTCTAGCACCCGGTCGGCGTAGTCGCAGTCCAGGTTGACGCAGTTGACAGCCCCTTGGGAAAAAATTTTCAGCTTGGAGGAGAAGTAGTCCTCAAAGTCCGGGTGCTCAATGGGTGAGATGTGGTCAAGGCCGATGTTGAGAAAGCAGGCGGCGGCGAACTCGGTACACAGAGTCCGGTGGTATTTCAGGGCCTGGCTGGATACCTCCATGGTGAGATACTCCATCCCCGCTTCCACCCCGTGGGCAAAGTGGCGTTGGAGCTCCAGCGGTTCGGGTGTGGTGAGGTGGGACTCGAACCGCTCCACCCCGTCATAGGTGTCAATGGAGGAGATGATGCCGCTCTCCGGCTTCTCCCGCTCGGCCATATACTCATCCAGGATATATTTCAAATAGTAGGCGGTAGAGGACTTCCCCTTGGTGCCCGTCAGGCCGATGACCTTCAGCTTTCCGGAGGGGTGGCCGTAGAACAGGTCGGCCAGGGGAGCGATGGCCGAGCGCATATCATGGACTTGAAGGCAGGGCAGGCCAGACTGGGGATAGGGGACTTGGCTCACATAGGCCAGCGCCCCTCTCTCCTGGGCCATTTCCAGAAATTCCGGCTTAAAGTGGGCTCCCTTGCAAAGAAACAGGGTACCGGGGACCACCTCTCGGGAGTCGTAAGACACCAGAGCCACCGGGGCGGTCTGGTCTATTTCCCTGGGAATGGGGGCGGCTAAGAGGCCGGAGCGATCCAGCAGGGCGATGTAGTCCTTCAGAATGTGCGCCATGATGAACACCTCGATTTCAGGGTTGAGAGGGAAGATATTGTGTTTGTCCCAGGCAAACCGATTTTAAGGCGTCCGGCAGGGCCGGACACAAAATCTCTATGCTTCACGCTATTTGATGAAGATGTGCCGCAGGGGCTTGTGGCAGGCCTGGACCGACCGCTCGGCCAGGACGGCCATGGCGTCTGTGTAGAAGGGAGGCAGGTGGTGCCTGTCGGCAAAGACGGACAGCTCGGTGCAGGCCAGCACGCCGCAGTCGCAGCCCTGTTCCTCCAGGTCCCGGTGGATGGCGGCGAACTTCTGGGGGTCCCCGTCCCGACCGGACTTCACATCGTCGTAGATCAGGGACATGACCAGCTTCTGGGCCGGCGGCGTGGGTACTGTCGCCTGAATCCCCACAGCCTCAAATTCCTTTTGGTATAATCCGGACTGAATTGTACCATCCGTAGCGAGAATGCCAGGGCGCTTCAACCCCTGGGAGGCCAGCAGACGGGCGGTTTCCCGTATCATGTGGAGGATGGGCACCTCTACCTGCTCCTGCACCCTGTCCAAAAAGAAGTGCGAGGTGTTGCAGGGGACGGCGATGACGGTACAGCCCGCTCCCTCCAGCAGGCGCGCGTCGGCCAACAGCCGTTGAAAAACAGCCTCCCGTTCCCCCTCGCTGCCTAAAATAGCCTCGGTGCGGTCGGGCATCTGGCTGTCCGAGAGGATCAAGGCGTTGACGTGCTCCTGGTCACAGGAGGCCTCCGTCCGGTCGATGACAAATTGATAAAAGGTATTGGTTGCCTGGGGGCCCATTCCCCCCAGAACGCCTAAACGATATTCCATAAAATCACCATGGTGGGAAGAAGAACAGCAAAAAAGAGGAGCCGCAGGTCCTGTGCCGGTCAATCCTCCGCGGGTATCTTGTTATACTGGTCGAACCGCTTGATATTCCCTAGGTGGTTTTTCATCACCCGGAGCCGCCGCTTGAGAGAGCCATCCTTGTCGTAAACCAGGGAGTGGCTGTCCGCCCCGGCTTTAATGAGGGCCCGCATCTCCTGGTGGTACTGCTTTGGGGTGAATTTGAAGGCCACCTTCCGGGGAACCATGCGCCACAGGGAGCGGTTGCGGGTCATCTCAAAGGGCAGGTCCTTCCCCTCCACACGGTCCTGGACGACCATCTTGGCGATGTTGTGGCCCGCCCCGGTGACGTAGTAGTTGCTCCGCCCCTGGCGGCAGTTGATCTCAAAGGCCTTGTACTTCCCGTCCCGGCTGTCGTACTTGATGTCAAAGTTGGAGAAGCCGGTGAAGTGAAGGGCCTCCAGGAGAGTTTTGATTTTCAGCTCTAGGGCCTCGTCGCACTCAGTCAGGATGACGGCGTGGTTTCCGATGCCGTGGGGGGAGTGTTCCTCCAGCAGCACATGGCCCAGGCACATGGTGGTCACCCGGCCGTTCCGGTCGGAGTAGCTGGTCAGCACCCGCATATAGCTGTCATCTCCGGGGATGAACTCCTGAAGGACCATGTGGTCCTGGTAGCCGGCGGCGTATACATGGTCCAGAGCGGCCAGCAGCTCCTCCCAGCTCTGACAGATGTAGACCTTGGCCAAGGAGTGGTCCCCACAGGCCCAGTAGGCCACGCTGTCAGCGGGCTTGGCAATGTAGGGCGGACCCCAGGGGAGCTGAAAGTCGTGGCCCATGGACTTGTCGTAGATAAAGGTGGCCGGGTGATCGATGCCATGCTGGTCGCACAGGGCGTAAAACTTTTCCTTGTTGATGAGGGTGTCCAGCAGGTCTCCGTCAATGTAGGGGGCGATGACGTTGGCCGGCAGGCTGTCCTTACAGTGGGCGGCCAGCTGGACATAGCTGTCCCCGCAGCCCAGCAGGAGGACTTTTTTGTCCGGAAACTCCCTGGCTACCGCCTCTGTGTTCCGGCGGAAGGCCGCCTCGCTCTCGTTGCCGGGGCACACCCGGTAGTCGAGGATGGCGGAGCCGTGGCAGGGGAAGGAGGGATATTTGCCATAGGCCACGCTCCTTACCCCATAGGCCTCATGAAAGGCCCTGGCCACGGAGTACACGTTGATGTCCCCGCCAAAGAGGAGGGGCTGAAATTGTAAAGGATCGGACACTTGATAGGACTCCTTTTTCTCAAGAGTAAAGGGTAAAGAGGGGGCGTGCCAAAAGGCAGGTCAGCGGTACTCAATGACAAAGCCCCTGGCAAACAGAGGGTCCATCTCAAAGACCGCCAAATCCCCATAGGCGCATTTCATGTTGGTTACATCCAGAATAGTCTCGCTGGCGCCCACGGGGCCCAGCACCCGGGCGCGCTGCTCTCCGACGCGGACGGTGCGTCTCCGGCTCCGGCGCCACTGGGCCAGCAGGGCGGTCAGGCCGGACTGCCGGGGGCGCTCCACGCCAAAGCCGTTCTGATAGCCCACGGGTAGGACGGCCACTCGGGTAGGCTTTTTCAGCACAAGGGGCTTGTCCGCCCCGATGGTGTGGCCCCTGGGCAGCCAGCGGACCTCGGCCAGAGGGGCTTCCCCATAGCCAACGGTTCGCAATCCGTCGTCCCGGGTCCGTCGGCACCGCCCCAAAATAGCGGAGCCGGCCCGCACGCCGTCCAGCCGGGCGCTGTCGTCGTGGAGCAGAGAGAAGGAGCCGGCGGCATGGACCACTCCGGTCTCAAAGCCGGCGGAATGGATCGTGTCCAGCACCTGGTGGAACTGCTCCAGCTGCTGCTTGGCCTCCGGGTCGTTGGGCTGGGCGGCGTGGAGCTGAGTATAGATGCCAGATAGAGCCACATTGGGGAGAGAGCGATAGGCCAGCAGGATCTTCTCCGGCTCCCCCACCAGAAAGCCTCCAAAGCCCATCCCGGTGTCCACCTGAATGTGGGCCTCCACCACGGTGGAGCGGTTCTCCGCCAGCGCGTTCAGAGCCATCCCGGTGTCCACCGAAGAGATGGTGCACACCGCGTTTAGGTCCACCAGCCGCTCCAGCTCCTCCCGGTCAGTGGTGGAACGGAGCATCAGGATTTCCTCGTCCACAAAGCCGGCCTCGCGCAGCGCCTGGGCCTCGGACACTTCAGACACCGCAAAGTGGCCGATACCCTCGTCCCGGAGAAGCTGGGCCAGGGCCACGATGCCGGCGCCCCCTCCGTCCCCAGACAGCACGCCATAGATCACCGCCCCGGCGGCCCGCTCCTTGATCACCGCCAGGTTGTTTTTGACCGCCGACTTTTCGATGACTAATTTACGCATATGGATGGCTCCCCTCTATCTCTCCAGGATATATCTTACCCATATTAACGCTTCATTTTACCACTATTTGAAATAAAAGGCAACGGATAGATGGCGCCTCCCCTTTCCCCTTTGGACCGATTTAGGCTTACCTAACAATTCGTTCGTCGAAATGACGAAGGGAGGCATATTCTCAGTTGATAACTGATACATAAGCCGGAATTTCCTTGTTATTATCGCTTTATTTCCATGCAATAAAAGGAAGGCCTATTTGGATGCATTTTATCCGGGGTATTCCAAATATCTGCACTATCAATGTCCTTGATATGTTTTGTGGTAAGATCAGAAATGGATATTGTTCTTCTGTGAACTACAGGGCTGTCCTCAAATTCATAGCAGTCCATCAGCCACACATGCCAGAGCTCTATAGAATCAGTATTTTGCAGCGCGTTTTTTATATATGCAATTATTTGCTTGGCTCTGCCATCGGTATAATTCCATTCCAGATAGACAGCGTTTCTCTTTTCGGTATAGTCCTCAACATCTGTAAAGGTGTACAGGCAATAGTTATCATCCGCGCCGCCATCATGTACTGTGCCATCATCAATATGTATATCCAATGGGTAATCCTGTGAAGGTTCTATTTCAGTCAAAGGATAGTCTGAAGCGATAAATGTACATACACTCATTGGAGATGCCCCCTTAAAATATTCCAATCTGTCCTTTTGGTTTAATTTATCACATTGTTTTGTTTGTATCAATGCTTGGTAAAATCGATGGAGTTAGACTCCATCTGTTCAAAAGGAAAAAGGGATAATGGATCTCACCGGGACATCCCTATGGAGAAAAAAGAAGCGGACCTCTGTTGTACGGGGGAAGAAAGCGTGGTAAACTAAACAATACGGGCACGGCCAGACAGCGGCCCGCAGGATCGGAGGAACATTCATGAGAAAAGACATTATTATCCGGAGGGAAACAGAGGACGACCGGCCCAGGGTAGAGGAGATCGTCAGGCGGGCCTTTTATAACTTGTATATTCCCGGAGCCGCGGAGCACTACCTAGTCCACATCATGCGCTCCCACCCGGACTTTATTCAGGAACTGGACCTGGTGCTGGAGTTAGAGGGACAGGTCATCGGAGCGATCATGTACACCAGAGCCCACTTGGTGGATGAGCGTGGGGAGGAGCGGGAGATCCTCACCTTTGGTCCGGTATGCGTTCTGCCGGAGTATCAGCGCATGGGGTACGGAAAGATGCTGATGGAGGCATCCTTCCAAAAGGCGGTGGAGATGGGCTACGACACCATTGTAATCTTCGGCGCACCGGGCAACTATGTGAGCCGGGGCTTTAAGAGCTGCAAGAGGTACAACGTCTGCCTGGAGAACGGCTCCTTCCCGGCGGCCATGCTGGTAAAGGAGCTGGTCCCCGGCTCCCTGGACGGCAGGAAGTGGGTGTACCGCCAGAGTCCCGTCTTTGAGTTTAGCGAGGAGGAGGCCCTGGCCTATGACGACACCCTGGAGCCCCTGGAGAAAAAGGAGCTGCCCTGCCAAGAGGAGTTCTATATCCTAAGCAGCGCGATGCTGCCGGAATAGACCGATATAAAAAAGCAGGCAGCTCGTCGAAAAAGTAGAAATACCCCAAATTTTGTGTAAGAGCCTCGCGGAGTTCCATCGTCCGCAGACGACAGAATGAAATTTGTTTTTCCGAGGATATGCGCCTGGAAAAAAACACTTCTCAGCCTGCAAGTGTGCGAGCACAGCGAGTGCGACGCAGCAGGCTGCAGGTCTTCGAAAGAAATGTTTGCGTTTTGGAGAGGGCCTGTTGACTTTGTCGAAAGGCCTGAGAGGGGGCGCCAGATCGGCGCCCCCTCCTTCTTGTGTTTCCGCTCAATAAATGCTATAATATAATGATTCAGTATGTGCGCCCGAAACAGGGCGGCAAATACCCCTGTATCGGGAGGAACAACATGGAAAAGACCACTACGATCATCCCCCAGGGCGACGTAGAGCGCCAGCTTTGGTACTGCGAACAGGTCGCCGCCGTCACCGCCCAGTGGCCGGAGCGGCCTCTGGCCTTTGTGGACACCTATGGCTGCCAGCAGAACGAGGCGGACAGCGAGCGCATCCGGGGCTATCTGAAAAAGATGGGCTTCGGCTTTACGGACGACGAGGAGCGGGCCCGGATCATCGTCATCAACACCTGCGCCATCCGGGAACACGCCGAGCAGCGGGTGCTGGGCAACGTGGGTGCGCTGGTCCATGTGAAGCGCCGCCACCCGGAGCAGCTGATCTGCCTGTGCGGCTGTATGATGCAGGAGCCTCATGTGGCTGAAAAGATACGCCAGTCCTACCGCCATGTGGACCTGGTCTTTGGCCCTCACGCACTGTGGAAGTTTCCAGAGATGATCTACACCCTGCTGACCCAGCGGGGCCGCATCTTCTCCAACGCCGACGAGGCGGGTTCCATCGCTGAGGGCATTCCGGTAGTCCGCCAGGATAAGGTGAAGGCATGGGTGTCCATCATGTACGGGTGCAACAACTTCTGCTCCTACTGTATTGTGCCATATGTCAGGGGGCGGGAGCGATCCCGGAGGCCGGAGGATATCCTCCGGGAGGTGGAGGAGCTGGCGCGGGAGGGCTATAAGGACATCACCCTGCTGGGTCAGAATGTGAACTCCTACGGCAAGGATTTGGAGGAACCGATGGATTTCGCCGACCTGCTGGAGCGGGTCAACGCTATCCCTGGGGAGTTTCTCATCCGCTTCATGACCTCTCACCCCAAGGACGCCACCCACAAGCTGTTTGAAACCATGGCTCGGTGTGAGAAGGTGGCCCCCGTCCTCCACCTGCCCTTCCAGGCGGGAAATGACCGGGTGCTGAAGGTGATGAACCGGAGGCATACCAGAGAGCAGTATTTAGAAAAGATTCGGGACCTAAAGTCCCTGATCCCCGATATCGTACTGACCTCCGACATCATCGTGGGCTTCCCTGGGGAGACCACCGAGGAGTTTGAGGACACCTTAAAGGTGCTGGAGGAGGTCCGCTTTGACGCCCTGTTTACCTTCATTTTTTCCCCCCGGGTGGGGACCCCGGCGGCCAACATGGACGATCCCATGCCCCGGGAGGAGAAGCTGGCCAACTTCAACCGGCTGACCGCCCTTCAGGACGCCATCTCCGAGGAGAAGCACCGGGCCTATGTCGGCAGGACCGTGCGCTGTCTGCTGGACGGACTGTCCGACGACGAGCGGTACGACCTTACCGCCCGCACCCCCGGAAACCGCCTGGTCCGAGTGGTGGGCGGCAGGTCCGCCCTGGGCCAGTTCCGGGATGTGAAGATCACCGACGCCAACAAGTGGTCCCTGTTTGGGGAGCTGATTGAGTAGAGAGAGAAGAAAGTAGGTGCCCCCTATGCCGGCAGAAACCACCCCCATGATGCAGCAATACCTGGATATCAAGGCCCAGAACCCGGACTCCATCCTATTTTTCCGGCTGGGCGACTTCTACGAGATGTTCAACGAGGACGCCAAGCTGGTGTCCAAGGAGCTGGACCTGACGCTGACCACCCGGGACCGGAACAAGCCCCCGGAGGAGCGCACCCCCATGTGCGGGGTTCCCTATCACTCCTGTGACAGCTATATCGCCCGGCTCATCGCCAAGGGCTACAAGGTGGCCATCTGCGAGCAGACCGAGGACCCGGCTCTGGCCAAGGGCCTGGTAGACCGAGAGATCATCCGGGTTATCACTCCGGGCACCGTCATCGCCTCCTCCATGCTGGAGGAGGGGAAAAACAACTACATCTGCGCCGTCTACGCCGACCCAGCCGCCTTTGGCCTGTGCCTGTGCGACATCTCCACCGGCGAGGTGTACGCCACCTCTTTCCCCGCCGGAGCGGAGGCCCTGGACCACCTGGAGAACGAGCTGGGTAGATTTCACCCCGCCGAGGCGGTGCTGTCCGACGGGGCGTTTCAGCTTGACGGCCTGGTTCCCTTCCTGCGGGAGCGGCTGGACTGCCCCTGTGAGAACGGTGGGGAGGCCAGGTTCCGCCTGGACGCCGCCCGTCCCCTGGTGGAAAAGCAGTTTAAGGCCGGGCTGGACACCCTGCCTCGGGGGGACGAGGGGGCGGTCCAGGCCGCCGGCGGCCTGCTGACCTATCTCTACGAGACCCAGAAGACAGACCTGTCCCACATCGCCAACTTTACCTACTACACCGCCGAGCAGTTCATGGAGCTGGACCTGACCGCCCGGCAGACCCTGGAGCTCACCTCCACCCTCCGGTCCAAGGACAAGAAGGGCTCCCTGCTGTGGGTGCTGGACAAGACAAAGACCGCTATGGGCGGCCGCCTGCTCCGGGGCTGGATGGAGCGGCCCCTCCTCTCCCCAGTCCAGATCGGCCGGCGGCAGCAGGCCGTGTCCGACCTGGTGGAGGACATCATCACCCGGGAGGAGCTGGCCCTCACCCTGCGGGAAGTCACCGACCTGGAGCGGCTCATCGGCCGGGTGGTCTATGGCTCCGCCGGCGGGAGGGACCTGGTGGCCCTGTCGGGCGGCCTGGCCCGACTGCCCCGTATTCGGGAACTGCTGGGCCACTGTCCCTCTGCCCTGCTCCAGTCCCTCCGGGAGGAGCTGGACGACCTGCCCGAGGTCCGGGACCTGCTGGACCGGGCCCTGGTGGACGAGCCCCCCTTCTCCGTCCGGGAGGGCGGCTTTATCCGGGATGGCTATGATCCGGAGGTGGACGAGCAGCGCAACCTGCTGGAGCACTCCGCCGAGCTGCTGGCCCAGCTGGAGGCCCGGACCAAGGAGCAGACGGGCATCAAGAACATGAAGATCAAGAGCAACAAGGTCTTTGGCTATTACATCGAGGTGGCCAAGTCCCAGATCGACCTGGTGCCCCCTGAGTGGGCCCGGAAGCAGACTACGGTGAACGCCGAGCGGTACATCTCCCAGGAGCTGAAGGAGCTGGAGCACGCCATCCTGTCCGCCCAGGATAAGGTGACCGCCCTGGAGTACCAGATCTTCTGCCAATTAAAGGGGGCCGTGTGCGCCCAGGTCCACCGGGTGCAGAAGTCCGCCGCCGCCGTGGCCCAGGTGGACGTGCTCAACTCCTTCGCTGCTGTGGCCGCCGCCAACGGCTACTGTATGCCTCAGGTGGACGCCTCCAACTCTCTGACCATTGTGGAGGGCCGCCACCCCGTGGTGGAAAAGGTGTTGAAAAATGCCCTCTTTGTCCCCAACGATACCCACATGGACTGCGGCCAGGATATGTGCGCCATCATTACCGGCCCGAATATGGCGGGCAAGTCCACCTATATGCGCCAGGTGGCCCTCATCGTCCTCATGGCCCAGATGGGCTCCTTCGTCCCCGCCAAGTCGGCCCATATCGGGGTGGTGGACCGGGTGTTTACCCGCATCGGAGCCAGCGACGACCTGTCCGCTGGCCAGTCCACCTTTATGGTAGAGATGACCGAGGTGGCCGCCCTGCTGAAAAACGCCACCCGGCGATCCCTGCTGATCCTGGACGAGATCGGCCGGGGCACCTCCACCTATGACGGCATGGCCATCGCCCGGGCGGTGCTGGAGCACTGCGCCGACCCCAGGCGGCTGGGGGCCAAGACCCTGTTCGCCACCCACTACCATGAGCTTACCGCTCTGGAGGGCCAGATCCCAGGGGTGAAGAATTACAACATCGCCGCCAAGAAAAAGGGCTCTGACGTCATCTTTCTGCGGAAGATCGTCCGGGGCGGGGCCGATCAGAGCTACGGCGTGGAGGTGGCCAAGCTGGCCGGGGTGCCCGACCGGGTGGTGCGCCGGGCCAGGGAGATTCTGGAGGAATTGGAGGCAGGAGTACCCCAGCCCGCTGCCGGGACACAGCCATCGGTTGAGGAGCAGATCTCCCTGGGCGACCTGGGGGGCCAGACCGTGCTGAAGAAGCTGCGGATGACCGATGTGAACGTCCTCTCCCCCATCGAGGCGCTGAATCTGTTGGCCGAGCTGAAGCAGGATCTGGCCCAGTGAGGGGAGCGCCATGGACCGCCGCTATATCGACCGTATCTACTTAAATCAGCCTGTCCCGGCGGACAGCTATCTTGCCGCCCTCCCGGCCGTCCGGGCCCTGGGGGGCCGGGACCACCCCCTGACCTTCCCCGCTCCCGTCACCTTTTTGGTGGGGGAGAACGGCACGGGCAAATCCACTCTGTTGGAGGCCATTGCGGTGGCCTGTGGCTTCAACGCCGAGGGAGGCACCCGAAATTTCAGCTTTTCCACCCGTGACACCCACTCTCCCCTGCACCGCTATCTGACGGTGGGGCGAAGGAGCTACCCACGGGACGGCTTTTTTCTTCGGGCGGAGAGCTTCTATAACGTGGCTACCAACATCGATGAGATGGACGAGGAGCCGGGGCCGGGCGGACGGGTCATTGACAGCTACGGCGGGGTGTCCCTCCACCGGCAGTCCCACGGGGAGAGCTTCCTCTCCCTGGTGGAGCACCGCTTTGGCGGCCAGGGCCTATACCTACTGGACGAGCCGGAGGCCGCCCTCTCCCCTGCCCGGCTGATGACTCTGCTGGTCCACATCCGCCATCTGGTGGGACGGGACTCCCAGTTTCTCATCGCCACCCATTCCCCGATCCTGATGGCTTACCCCGGCGCCTGTATCTATCAGTTGTCAGAAACAGGGATCTCCCAGGTGAACTATCGAGATACAGAGCACTATCAGCTGACACGGCGGTTTCTGGAGGCCCCGGAGCGGATGATGGAGCTGCTGTTTCAGGAGGAGGGCTGACCATGTCCCGCAAAAACGCCGGAAAAAACAGCCCGGATTCCATATCCCAAATAGCGGCCTTAATACTTATGGCTCTGGGTACTTTGTTTTCTGTGCTGGGCCTGCTGGGGTATGTATTAGACCTGCCCATGAAAGCGGGTGAGGCGCGGGGATTTCTCCCTATGGGACTGGTCATTCTGGCTGTTGGAGGGGCGTGCGACCTGTGGGCACGGAGTAAAAAAGCCGCCCGCATCCGCCTGTTGACGGAGGGACAGCCTGTTCCGGGAGAGATCCTGGAGATTCGGCGCCACATTTTTATCACCTGGAATGAAAATGACTGGATCAATTTTCCGGGAAAGAATTCCCCCTGGAGTGTTTCGTGCCGATACACATGGGAGGGAAGGGAGTACACCGTTCAAAGCCCCCTGATATGGCGGGAGCCGGTCAGATCCGGACCGGTCACTGTTTATCTGGACGCAAAAAAGCCGCGCCGGGCGGCGGTGGATCCGGACAGCGTTGCCACAGTGTTGTAGGCACAGCGGCCTGAACGCCCCACAGCTTAGAACAGAAAAAGAGGTATATCATGCCAAATATCCAAGTGTTAGACCCCCATGTTGCCGACCTGATCGCCGCCGGTGAAGTCGTAGAGCGGCCCGCCAGCGTGGCCAAGGAGCTGATGGAGAACGCCATCGACGCTGGGGCCTCCGCCATCACGGTGGAGATCTCCCACGGAGGAATGACCTTCCTCCGGGTGACGGACGACGGGAAGGGCATCCCCGCCGGGGAGCTGAAAACCGCCTTCCTCCGCCACGCCACCAGCAAGCTGCGCACTGAGTATGACCTGGAGGCCATTGGCACCCTGGGTTTCCGGGGGGAGGCTCTGGCCGCCATCTCCGCCGTGTCCCGTGTGGAGGTGATGACCCGGACAGCGGACGCCCCTCTGGGGGCCTCCCTGGCCCTGGAGGGCGGAGTACCGGGACAGGTGGAGGAGGCGGGCTGCCCCCTGGGCACCACCATGGTGGTGCGGGACCTGTTCTACAACACCCCCGCCCGGCTGAAATTCATGAAAAAGGACGCCGCCGAGGGGGCGGCCGTCTTTGCCGTGGTCCAGCGGGCGGCCCTGTCCCACCCGGAGGTGAGTGTGAAATTTATCCGGGACGGCAAGCAGGAGCTGCTCACCCCCGGTGACGGACAGCTCCAGTCCGCCGTCTATTCTGTCCTGGGCCGGGAGCTGGCACTGGGCTTCCGCCCGGTGAAGGCAAGCGGCGAGGATATGACTGTGACCGGCTTCGTGTCCATGCCCGCCTGCTGTCGGGGCAGCCGGAGCTGGCAGTTCTTTTTCGTCAACGGCCGCCAGGTGAAAAGCCCGCTAATGGCCGCCGCCCTGGAGCAGGCCTATCAAAACCAGAAGATGGTGGGCAAATTTCCAGGCTGTGTCCTCCATCTGGTGTTAAAGCTGTCCGCTGTGGATGTGAACGTCCACCCCGCCAAGACCGAGGTGAAGTTCGGCCAGGAGCGCCAGGTATTTTCCGCCATATACCACGCGGTCCTCTCCGCCCTGGAGAGCGACCACTCCCACCCCCAGGTGGAGCTGAAAAACACCGTCCTGGCCGGGGTGAGGCCCCAGGACACGGTTACGCCGAACCAGACCCGGCTCGGAGGTCCGTCCTGGGCGGCGGAGGGACGGCAGGGGGAAAGGCCCCCCGTCCTACCCCAGCCCCCCCGCCGGGAGAGCGTCCCGTCCGGCGTGGTCCAGGTCCATGACACCAGCTACCAGGGTCGGCCGGCCGTCCCCGCCGGAGAGAGGAAGCCCGTTGGGCGCTTCAGCCCCAGCCCTCTGGCCGCCGTCCTGACACCGGCCGCCCCGGCGAGGCGGGAGGAGGCGCCCGGCCGTGCCACAGGGAGCCCCATTCCGCAAAAGGGCGATTCCACCGGGCAGGGGGAGCTGCCCCGTAGGAATCAGGAGGCTCCGCCGCAAGTGACAGTGGCGGAGGAGCGGCCTGGTCAAGAGCGGGACGCCTCCGCCGGGGACACCCCCCTTATCCCCCAGGAGGAGGGCTGGCGCTTGGCCGGGGAGGTGCTCAACACCTATATCATCGTGGAGCGGGGGGACACGGTGTATTTGATTGACAAGCACGCCGCCCATGAGCGGATGAACTTTGACCGGATGAAGGCGTCGGGCTATGACCCCATGGCCCAAAGCCTGCTGGCCCCCGCCATCTGCCGCCTGTCCGCCCAAGAGCGGGAGGTCCTGCTGGCCCACGGGGCGCTGCTGGAGGAGTTCGGCTTTGAGGTGGACCAGCTGGGGCAGGACCTGGCGGTCCGTCAGGCCCCCTTTGACGTGGCGGTGGAGGATATCCCCGCCACCCTGGAGGAGATCGCCCAAAAGCTGCTGACTACGGGCGGGGCGGACCCCGCCGCCGCCCGGGATGAGCTGCTCCACACCATGGCCTGCAAGGCGGCCATCAAGGGGGGCTGGAAGACCAGTCCTCAGGAGCTGGAGCGGGTGGCCCAGGCGGTCATGGAGGGCAGCGTAAAATATTGCCCTCACGGTCGGCCGGTAGCCATCGAGCTGACGAAAAAGGAATTGGAAAAACAGTTTAAGCGGGCCTGATAGCCTCCAGCACCAGCCTGACCCCCAGGCGGAAGCCCTCCCGGTAGTACTGAAAGGCCCGGCGGTCGGCCCGCTCCCCCTCAATCTCTCCCCAGCGGTCCATAAAATCCAGGCCAAAGGCCTCCTTGACCGCCGAGCCGAACTGGTCGGACTGGCCGGACAGCGCCTTGTCCTCCCGGTCCCGCTCCGGCGTGGGGTCGTAGTCGCCGCAAAAAAATTGGTAGAGAAAATCATCCATGATGATACCTCCAAAATAATCTTAAAGATGACTTGCAATTATAAAATATCATCTTTAAGATGAATTGCCAAGGAGATGAGGAGATGTTTTCAAAAGAATTATTTGGTCAAAGGCTCCTTGCCTTGCGACGGGAGAAGAAGGAGAAACAGGCTACACTGGCTGAATTGCTGGGTGTGAGTGTCGGTCACATCAGTGAGATAGAACGGGGTAATCGAAGCACCTCGGCAGAGCGGATCGTCCTGCTGTGTGAGCATTATAAGGTGTCCGCCGACTATCTTCTGGGCCTCACCGACGACCCCAGGCCCCGGCGGATAAAAGAGGGATAAGAGAGCGAGGAGGCCGTATCACAGGAGGGCGCCCCCAGGGGTTCCCAGGGAAAGGAGGTGGCTCTTATGCCCCCCAAAATCTTAGTCATCAGCGGCCCCACCGCCTCCGGCAAGACAAAGCTGGCGGTGGCGCTGGCCAAGGCCCGGGGCGGCGAGGTGGTGTCCGCCGACTCCATGCAGATCTACCGCCGCATGGACATCGGCACCGCCAAGCCCACCCATGAGGAGATGGAGGGCGTGCCCCACCATATGCTGGATGTGGCCGAGCCGGAAGAAAACTTCTCTGTGGCCCGGTATGTGGACATGGCCGCCCGCTGTGTGGACGACATTCTCGCCCGGGGCGGTCTGCCCATCGTGGCCGGAGGGACCGGACTGTATATCGACTCCCTGCTTTCCGGGCGGACCTTCGCCCACTTTGACCCGGACAGCGCCCTCCGTGCCCAACTGGAGGAGCGGGTCCGGCGGGAGGGGGGCCAGGCCCTGCTGGACGAGCTGGCCAGGGCGGACCCGGATACCGCCGCCCGCCTCCACCTCAACGATGAGAAGCGGATCGTCCGTGCCCTGGAGGTCTATCTGTCCACGGGGAAGACCATCACCCAGCACAACAGGGAGACCCTGGCCCTGCCCCCCCGCTATGACGCCCTGACCATCACCCTGGCCTTTCAGCGCCGGGAGGATATGTGGGCCCGCATCGACCGCCGGGTGGACGAAATGATGGAACGGGGGCTGGCACAGGAGGTCCGCTCCCTGCTGGACAGCGGCGTGCCGGAGAAGTGCACTGCCATGCAGGCCATCGGCTATAAGGAGATGGCCGCCGCCCTGCGGGGGGACGGGGATGTGGACCGGGCCGCGAGGGAGATCCAGCTGCGCTCCCGTCAGTACGCCAAGCGGCAGCTCACCTGGTTCCGCCGGAACGGGGCGGCCAAATGGATCACCTGGGACTCTGAGCCAAATTTTGCCCAGGCCCTCCAGGTTTCGACAGGATATCTGGAAGATTTTGGTATATAGTGGAAGCACTCAAGGGTGGAAAACAAATCTGATTTCCCCCTTAAAGAAAAAAGGAGTGCTACATATCATGCAGAAAACCAACAACCTTCAAGAGATCTTCCTGACCCAGGTCCGCCGGGACCGCCGGCCCGTCACCATGTTTTTGATGAATGGCTTTCAGATGCGGGGCTATGTCACCGGATTTGACGCCTTTACTGTAGTGCTGACCAGCGATGGCAAGCAGCAGATCATTTATAAACACGCCATTTCCACCATCGTTCCGGAGCGGCCGGTGCCCCTGTGCGAGCCCGGGGAGCTGGAATGACCACCGCCTGTCCCAAGGGCGGTCTAGTGGCTCCAGGGCTGTGAATTGCGGGTCCTCCGGGGTTCCGCCGGGGCAGGCACGCTGTACAGAAAGAGAGAATACCCATGAAGCAAGGACAATCTGTCATCACACTGGTGATGGTCCTCATCGCCGGGGCGCTGGCCATCTACTTTGGCTACTACGTCTTTGACACCTTTAACGACCCCTTCACCACCACTCTGGCCTACTCCTACACGGTCAACGACAGCGTGGAGGCCGATGGTCTGCTGGTCCGGGAGGAGAAGGCGCTGTCCGGTCAGGCCGGCATCCTGGACGTGACCCGGACCGAGGGAGAGAAGGTGGGCGTGGGCCAGACCGTGGCTCTCATCTACCGGGACAGCCAGGCCCAGGCCGACCAGGCCGAGCTGGACAGGCTGTCCATGGAGATCGAGCTGCTCCAATATGCCGCCGCCCAGAGCGGCGATGTGGAGTCGGCCGCCCGGCTGGATGAGGATATCCTCCAGTCCGTGGTATCTCTGCGGGCCTCTACGGCCCTGGGGGACTACGCCGATCTGGAGGATCAGGTGCGGGAGGTAAAGAGCGGCGTCCTGAAGCGGGGCTATACCTACGGCGACGGCCTCACCTCCGCCGATTTGACGGCCCAGCTCCAGAGCCTGAAGAGCCAGCGTTCCGCTCTGTACAAGCAGTCTTCCGGGGCCACGACCCGGATCACCGCCGACCGGTCCGGCGTGTTCTCCAGCCTGGTGGACGGCTATGAGAGCTTGCTGACTCCGGAAACGGTGTTCCAGCTCACCCCCTCCTCCCTGGCCGCCATGATGGACAGCCAGAGCGCCGACGAGGGCGCGGTGGGCAAGCTTATCACCTCCGACCGGTGGTACTTTGCCGCCAGCCTGCCCAACGAGGCGGCGGAGCGGCTGCGGGAGGGGGGAACGGCCCTCCTCCGGTTTACCGGGGACTTCTCCCAGGACGTGGACATGCGGGTGGAGCAGGTGGGTCCCACAGAGGGAGAGGTGACCCTGGTGGTCTTTTCCTCGGACCGGTATCTGGCCCGGACCACTCTGCTGCGCCATCAGACGGCAGAGCTGATTTTTGAGAGCTTCTCCGGCCTGCGGGTGCCCAAGGAGGCGGTCCGCATGATAAAATCTACCCAGAAAGATGAGGAGACCGGCGAGGAGCGGGAGGTCAGCAAGCTGGGCGTCTATGTGCTGGTGGCCGGCCGGGCGGAGTTTAAGGGCATCCAGGTGGTGACGGAGGGCGGCGACTACTATGTGGTCAAGCCTACTTCCACCAGCAGCGATGCCCTGCGGGCCGGGGATGAGGTCATCACCCAGGCCATCGGGCTGTTTGACGGCCAACTACTTCAATTCTAGCGGATTAAAAGGGGAAGATCCCTTGAGATAGAGAGAAGGTCATATTTTATGGAGCTGGCACAAAATATTCAGGCGGTGCGGGCAAAAATCGCCCAGGCGGCGGCTGACGCCGGCCGGACGCCGGGTGAGATCACCCTGTGCGCCGCCACCAAGGTACAGACGGACGAAACCATCCGGGCGGCCATTGCCGCCGGGGTCCAGGTGTGCGGGGAAAACCGGGTTCAAGAGCTGACCGCCCACCTGGAGGCCGGGGCCTATGAGGGGGCCGGGGTCCACTTTATCGGCCACCTCCAGACCAACAAGGTCAAGCAGGTGGTGGGAAAGGTGGAGCTCATCCATTCGGTGGACTCGGAGCGCCTACTCCGGGCCATCCACAGCCAGGCGGAGAAGTTGGGCATCGTCCAGGACATCTTGCTGGAGGTCAATATCGCCGGCGAGGAGAGCAAGGGAGGCTGCTCCCCCCAGGAGGCGGAGGAGCTGGCCCGGCTGACGGCCCAGCTTCCCCATGTCCGGCTCCGGGGCCTGATGGCTATTCCTCCGGTCTCGCTGGAAATTGGTTCCAACCGGCCATATTTTCAGGCCATGCGACAGCTTTTTGTTGACATAAAGGAGAAAATGTCGGATAATCAAGCTAGTATAGACTGTCTGTCCATGGGGATGAGCGGCGACTACGCCGACGCCATCGCCGAGGGATCTACTCTTGTCCGGGTGGGCACCGCCCTGTTTGGGCCCCGGCCTCCCATGGGCACGCCCCGGACGGACATACACAAATGACGCGCTGAAGAAAAGAGGAACGTGTGATGGGACTTTTTGACGAATTTAAGCGTTTGGCCCACCCCTATGAGGACGAGGAGCCCGACGACGACTTTGATGGCTTTGACGACTTCGACGCCCCCGCCCCACGGGCAGAGCGCCGGGAGCGGCCCGAGCGGTTGGAGCGGTCCTCCCGGAATGTGGACACCCTGTACGGCTCCTCCCAGGAGGAGGAGCGCCGGAGCAACAAGGTGGTCAACATCCGGGCGGCGACCCAGCTCCAGGTGGTGCTGGTCAAACCGGAGAAGTTTGAGGACGCCTCCGCCATCGCCGACCATCTGCGGGAGAAGCGAACGGTGGTGCTGAACCTGGAGTCCACCAACAAGGAGATCGCCCGCCGCCTGCTGGACTTCCTGTCCGGCGTGGCCTACGCCAACGAGGGCAAGATCAAAAAGGTGGCCATCTCCACCTATATCATCACCCCTTACAACGTGGATATCCTGGGCGACCTGATCGACGAACTGGAGAACAACGGGCTATATTTCTGAGATCGCCGCCCAAGCCCCGTCACGGATGGGGCGGCGCGGCAAGCGCCGTAAATTGGAAGGGCCGGCATACCCGTCGGCCCGCTTCCCTTTTGGCAGTAGAAAGATTTTAGGAGGGATCACACTATGCTTACGCCCCAGGAAGTGTCTGAGCGCGCCTTTCAAAAGGCCACCTTCAACGGCTACAATATGTCCCAGGTGGACGAATTTTTGGATATTCTGACGGCGGATTACTCCGCCCTGTACAGCGAGAACGCCGTGCTGAAAAGCAAGATGAAGGTGTTGGCCGACAAGGTGGAGGAGTACCGGGCCACCGAGGACGCCATGCGGCAGGCCTTTATGATCGCCCAGCGCCGGGCGGATGATCTGGTCCGGGAGGCGGAGCAGAAGCGTGCCGCCCTGATCCACGAGGCGGAGGGCGAAGCGCGCCAGCGTATGGAGAGCATTACCAAGGAGGTGGAGGCGGAGGAGTTCCGGCTTCAGCAGGCCAAGAACGCCACCGCCGCCTTTGTGGATAAGCTGCGGGCCATCCACGCCAAGCAGGAGGAATTTTTGGACCAGCTGGGCGAGATGTGTCCCGACGCCCAGCCCCAGCCGGCCCCTGATCCGGTGGAGGAAACGGTGTCCGAGATAGACGACAATGTTCAGCGATTGCTGAACCAGGCCATGCTGGAGGCCACGGCGGAGAATTTGAAGGCCCGCCAGGAGGCGGAGGAGGAGCCTGAGGATCTGGAGGATACCGCCGAGTTTGGCCCCGTGCCGGGCGGCGAGGCGGAGGACGAAGATGAGGAGGATCTGCCCCCAGTCCGGGGCAGCCGCATTAACTTCGGTGAGCTCCAGTTCGGCCGAGACTATGAGATCAAATGAAGAGAGCCGGACTTGTCCGGTGTGAAATAAGCGGCCTCTCAACCGATTTCCGGCTGAGAGGCCGCTTCACGCTGTCCATCTTCCGCGCCGCCGCGGAGGAGGGTAAAGATGGGCTCCTCCTGAGGCGGGGTCCCCCCCGCCGCCTGCCATCCAGCGGCAAAGGCCAGACGGGCCAAGGTGAACATCTGGTTCGCCGCCTCGTCATAGTCCCTCCGCTCTAAAAAGCAGGAGAAGGCGGCTTCAAAATCATTGGAATACATATGCATCACCTCTTTTAGTACGATTATAGGCGATTCGATAGGATTCGTCAATATTAAATACTATTTGATAGTATAGTCGTATATGGTGATAAGTATGAAGCCGCTTAAAACAAAAATCAGTATTACATTGGATGACCCGGTACTGGAGCAGACAAAGCGTCTGGCTGAAAGAGAGGACCGCTCTTTGTCCAGCTATATCAATCTGCTCCTGAAGGCCCATCTGGAGCGGATGGAAAAAAACGGGGCTGACGGGGCGAAAAAACCGTAAATTCCCTTGACAACGGGGAAAAACTGTCATACAATACGCTTCAAAGCAAGGACAGAGAATAGTACCCAGCGGCGGGGCTTCAGAGAGAGGATGGCTGGTGAAAATCCTCCAAAGCCGCGAAGGGAAGGCGCCTCTGGAGCGCGGGCAGGAAATGGCCCGCCGGTCCCCCGCCGTTACCGGGAACGAAGCGCGTGTCAGCCAGACACGAATTCAGGTGGAACCGCGGATATTTGTAACATATTCGCCCTGAGCCCCAAGGGCTCGGGGCGCTTTTTTTGCTCTGAGCCAATCAAACAGTATGATGAAAAGGAGCAGTTACCATGAAAAACACCGAAAAGACCATGGAGAAGATCGTCAACCTGTGTAAGGGCCGGGGCTTCATTTTCTCCGGCAGCGAGATCTACGGCGGACTGGCCAACACCTGGGACTACGGCCCCCTGGGTGTGGAGCTGAAAAACAATGTGAAAAAGGCATGGTGGAAGAAGTTCGTTCAGGAGAACCCCTACAACGTGGGCCTGGACGCCGCCATTTTGATGAATCCCCAGGTGTGGGTGGCCTCCGGCCACGTGGGCGGCTTCTCCGACCCCCTGATGGACTGCAAGGAGTGTAAGGAACGCTTCCGCGCCGACAAGGTCATCGAGGATTGGTGCCAGGAGAACAGCTTTGACCTGGGCCACAGCGTGGACGCCATGAGCCAGGCCCAGATGAAGGAGTTTGTGGAGGAGCACAACATCCCCTGCCCCTCCTGCGGCAAGCACAACTGGACCGACATCCGCCAGTTTAACCTGATGTTCAAGACCTTCCAGGGTGTTACCGAGGACGCAAAAAACACCGTCTACCTCCGCCCCGAAACCGCCCAGGGCATCTTTGTCAACTTCCAGAACGTCCAGCGCACCACCCGCCGGAAGCTGCCCTTCGGCGTGTGCCAGGTGGGCAAGTCCTTCCGCAACGAGATCACCCCCGGAAACTTCACCTTCCGTACCCGTGAATTTGAGCAGATGGAGCTGGAGTTCTTCTGCACCCCCGGCACCGAGCTGGAATGGTTTGCCTACTGGAAGGACTTCTGCCATCAGTGGCTGTTGAACCTGGGCATGAGGGATGAGAATTTACGCCTGCGGGACCACGACCCGGAGGAGCTGTCCCACTACTCCAACGCCACCACTGACTTTGAGTTCGTATTCCCCTTCGGCTGGGGCGAGCTGTGGGGCGTGGCCAGCCGGACCAACTTCGACCTGACCGCCCACCAGAACACCTCCGGCAAGGACATGACCTACTTCGACCAGGAGAAGAACGAGCACTATATCCCCTATGTGGTGGAGCCCTCCCTGGGCGCCGACCGGGTGACACTGGCCTTCCTGGTGGACGCCTATGACGAGGAGGTGGTGGATGCCGAAAAGAACGATGTCCGCACAGTTCTGCGCCTCCACCCTGCCCTGGCCCCCTTCAAGTGCGCCGTGCTTCCCCTGTCCAAGAAGCTGGCCGACAAGGGCCGGGAGATCCAGGCCGAGCTGTCCAAGTATTTCATGGTGGACTACGACGACGCCGGCTCCATCGGCAAGCGTTACCGCCGGCAGGACGAGATCGGCACCCCCTACTGCATCACTGTGGACTTCCAGACCGTGGGCAGCGACACCGATGAGGCGGACAACGCCGTTACCATCCGGGACCGGGACACCATGGAGCAGGTCCGTGTTCCCATCAGCGAGCTGAAGGGCTGGCTGGAGGAGAAGCTGGCCTATTAAGCAGACGGCCGCCACCTGCTCCATGCCGCCTGCTGAAGCGGCGGTTTAAAAATTCGACCGCAGGGAGAATTTCCGGAGGGCGGATCCATTCCGTCCGAGGATTTTAATTGCCTTGGGCCCCACACAAAGCGGGCTTTGTGTGGGAGCGCAGGTCCGTGTTCCCATCAGCGGGCTGAAGGGCTGGCTGGAGGAGAAGCTGGCCTATTGATCTGCCCCTCCGCCCCGCAATCAGGCCCTCCGTGCCGCCCATGACCTCCATGGGCGGCGCTTTCTTTTGCCTCCGGTGGTTGCGGACCGGCCTGGGATACGGTATAATCCATTTGAATAGAAGTGGTACCAACTTGGAGGAGGGGCTTTGTTATGCTGTTGAAGATACTGGCCGTGGGGGATGTGGTGGGCGAGGGAGGCCAGGATATCCTGGCCCGCCGGCTGCGGGAGCTGCGGGAGGACACCGGGGCCCACTTTGCCGTGGTCAATGGGGAGAACGCCTCTGGTGTGGGCATCACCCCCGCCCAGGCCCGGCGGATGCTGGAGGCGGGGGCCGACGTTATCACCCTGGGCAACCACACCTGGAACCGTATCCAGATCGGCGAATTTTTGGACAAGGACCCCCATATCCTCCGTCCGGCCAACTACGCCGGCCGGGTGCCGGGCCGGGGAATGGGGATATACCAGTGCCAGGGCCAGCGCGTCGCTGTCCTGAACCTGATGGGCCGGGTGGAGCTGAACCCCAACCTGGATAGCCCCTTTAAGGCCACCAATTTCCTCCTCCGGGGGCAGGACTACGACCTGGCCCTGGTAGACTTCCACGCCGAGGCCACCAGCGAGAAGGGGGCCATGGCCTGGTATCTGGATGGGAGGGTCCAGGCCGTCTGGGGCACCCACACCCATGTGCCCACCGCCGACTGCCAGATCCTGCCCAAGGGCACGGGCTTTGTCACCGACCTTGGAATGACAGGTCCCAAGCGGTCCGTGCTGGGCATACGGCCGGAGCACTCCATCAATCTGTTCCTGGGAGGACTGCCCCGGCGGTATGAGGAGGCGGAGGGGAACTGCAAGCTCAACGCCTGCCTGTTTACCATCGACACGGAGAAGAAGCGGTGCGTGGAGGTCCGCCGGGCGGACCTGGAGGAATAATCATGATTAGAATAATCCATGGGGCTGACTTCCACCTGGACAGCCCCTTTTCTGGCCTCTCCCCGGACCAGGCGGCACGGCGGCGGGGAGAGCAGAGGGAGCTGCTGGGCCGCATGGCCCAGGCGGCGCGGGAGAGGGCGGCCGACCTGGTGCTGCTGGCCGGAGATCTGCTGGACTCGGAGCGGGTCTTTCAGGAGACGGCCCAGGCCCTGGCCCGGGCACTGGGGGACATCCCCTGCCCGGTGTTCCTCTCTCCGGGAAACCACGATTTCTGGTCCCCCCGGTCGGTGTACGCCACCCTGGACTGGCCGGAAAACGTCCATATTTTCTCCTCCCCACAGATGGAGGCGGTAGAGCTGCCCCAGTTGGGCTGCACGGTCTGGGGCCGGGCCTTTTATGACGGCCGCCAGACAGACAGCCCGCTGGCCGGCTTCCGGGCCCCAGAGGGGAAGGGTGTGCAGATCATGTGCGTCCACGGCGACACGGCGCCCCAGAGCGAGTATGGGCCCCTCTCCCCCGCCGAGATCGAGACCAGCGGCCTGGACTACCTGGCCCTGGGCCATATCCACCAGGGGAGCGGCCTGCGGCGGGCGGGCCGGACCTTCTGGGCCTATCCCGGCTGCCCGGAGGGCCGCGGCTTTGACGAGCTGGGACAGAAGGGCGTGCTCTATGTAGAGCTGGAGGAGGACCGGGCCCAGGCCCAGCTCCTCCCCCTGGGCCGCCGCCGGTATGAGATTCTGCCGGTGGATGTTACGGGAAAGGAACCGCTGGAGGCCGTACTGGCCGCCCTGCCCCAGGACACCGGCGAGCACATTTACCGCATTGTGCTCACCGGCGAGGGAGAGAGCCCAAATCTGCCGGCGCTGGAGCGGGAACTGGCCCCCCGGTTTTACGGCCTGACCCTCCGGGACCAGACAAGACTGCCCACAGACCTGTGGAAACGGCGGGAGGAGGACACCCTGACCGGCCTCTTTCTCCGGGCCATGTGGACAAAATGTCAAGAGGAGCCGGAGGAGCGGACCTATCAGATGGCCGCCCGGTTCGGCCTGGCCGCCCTGGAGGGCGGGGAGGATGTGTCCCTATGAAGATAAGATCCATGACGGCCACTTTCGGCAAGCTGGACCACGCCCGGCTGGAGCTGGGGGATGGCTTAAATCTGATCTATGCCCCCAACGAGGGGGGCAAATCCACCTGGGCCGCCTTTTGGAAGGCTATGCTCTATGGCATCGATACCCGGGACCGGGATAAAAAGGGGTATTTGGCGGACAAGAACCGGTATCAGCCCTGGTCCGGCGCCCCCATGGAGGGGACTATGGACCTGGAGTGGCAGGGCCGGGACATCACCCTCCGCCGGGGGCCCAAGGGCAGCGCTCCCTTCGGGGCCTTTTCCGCCGTCTACACCGGGACGGAGGAGGCGGTCCCCGGCCTGACTGCCGCCAACTGCGGCGAGCTGCTCACCGGTGTGGGACGGGAGGTCTTTGAGCGGTCGGCCTTCATTGGATCGGGTGGAGACCTGGCGGTTACAGCGGCCCCGGAGCTGGAGCGGCGTATTGCCGCGCTGGTGTCCTCCGGGGAGGAGGACGTGTCCTACTCCCAGACCGAGGGGAGGCTGCGGGAGTGGCTCAACCGCCGAAAGGTCAACCGAAGCGTGGGGCTGATCCCCAGGCTGGAGGGAGAGCTGCGGGAGGTGGACCAGGCTCTGGAGCAGTTGGAGGAGCTGTCCGGCCGCATCGCCCTGCTGGAGGGGGAGCGGACCGCCCTGTCCGCCCGTAGAGACCTGCTGGCCGCCGAGCGGGCGACCCACCGCCGATTGGCCCAGCGAGAGCTGGACCGGCGCTTTGCCCAGGCCAGGGAGGAGCTTGAGGCGGCCAGGAGCCAACTGGCCACCCTGGAGGGGGAGACGGCCAAATACGGCCCGCTGCCCGACAAGGACCTGCTGAAGAAGGCACAGGGAGAGCTGCAATATTTGAAGGTGCTGGACGAGGAACTGCGCCAGGGCGAGGCGGCCCGGAAGGAGGCGGAGGAGGTCTATGTCCAGGCACAGATCGCGGCCCAGGACGACCGCTTTCCTGGCATGACCTGGGAGGAAGGGGCCCAGGCCGTCCAGAAGGCCCTGTCCGACTACAACACCGGCCTGGCCACCGCGCGGGTCAAGGGGATGGCGGCTAGGCTGTTCCCTGCTCTGGGCCTGCTGTTCGCCCTGATTGCCGGTGTGGTCGGCGGGGTCCGGGAGGGACAACTGCTGTCCTATCCCCTCTACGCCGGGGGCTTCATCTTTCTGCTTACCTTGATGGCGGGGTTTGTCAACCACACCGGCCGACGGGCCTGGGAGGACCGGTGCGCCAAGCTGCTGGAGCGGTACCGGGTGCAGTCCCCCCAGGAGCTGGAGGAACTGGCCCAGGACTACCGGCGGCGGTGCCAGGCGGCGGAAGAGGCGGCCCGCCAGGTCCGGACCATCCGGGGAACGTTGAGCGACCGGCAGGCCCGCCGGGACAACAGCCGGACGGACCTGTTGGACTTTGTCCACACTTTCTCCCCCCAGGTCACCGACCTGTTCGGCTGCTCCGCCGCCCTGTCCAGAGGGCTGAATCTGGACCACGAGCTGTCCCTGGCGCGGGAGCGGGTGGAGGAGCGCCGCCGCCGTCTGGATGACTTAGAGGCCCAGGGAGGCGGGCTGCCTGAACCCGTTGGAGAGGCGGAGCCCCCCGCCCGGACCCCGGAGGAAACAGAGCGGGCCCTGGCGGAGACGGAGCGCCGGCTGGCCCAGACTGACCAGGACCTGAATCAGGCCCTGGGACAGCGGAAGGCGGTGGGCGATCCGGCGGCCCTGGCTGCCCGTCGGGAGGAGCTGGCTGCCCAACTGGACCGCCGACAGGAGGAATATCGTGCCCTGGCTGTTGCGCTGGAGGCACTGAAAGAGGCCAACGCCCAGCTCCAGCAGCGATTCTCCCCGGAGCTGAACCGGCTGTCCGGCCAGTATCTGGCCCGGCTCACCGGGCAGCGGTACCAGTCGGTGGCACTGAACCGGGAGCTGGAGGGTGCTGCCGCCCGGATAGAAGATGTGTCGCCTAGAAACGCGCTGTTCCTGTCCCGAGGGACCGCGGACCAACTGTACCTGTCGGTGCGGCTGGCGGTGTGCGGCCTATGTCTGCCTGAGAAGCCCCCCATCCTGCTGGACGACGCCTTGGCCGCCTTTGACGACAGGCGGATGGTCCTGGCGCTGGAGCTGCTGAAGGAGCTGGCCCGTGAGCAGCAGGTCCTCCTCTTTACCTGCCAGCGCCGGGAAGGGGCTGCCCTGGAGGGGACGTCTGCGGTTACCCGGTTGGAATTATAAGTTGAATTTGGATGGAAAAACAGCTATAATAGATAACAACAGGGGCCTTACGGTGATATGGAAGGAAGAATGGTATTATGCCGTTTTGGAAATTCCTTATTTGGTTTACAGTTGGAGGTTTTGTTGTAGGATTTATTTTCTATCAATATTTTGCGGCTGTTGTCCTATTATATGGGATTGTTGTAGTATTAGTTATAACAGTAATGCAAGAAATTGCTAGAATGAAATCCAAACAAGGAAGAAAGCAGATTAAAAGGGAACAAGATTATGAACGTTATGTGGAAGAATATTGGGGAATAACTGAAGATGAAGATAAATAATTAATTTTCTGTAAAATGTTTGAATCGGCTACTGAAATTCGGTGATAGAACGGGGTTAATTGCTGGGAATTCCTCAGAGCCTTATACATCAAAAGGAGGGATACCCTTTGTCGGAAGAGATGGATCAGTTCCTGGACCAGAAGGACGAGGAGCCCCAGGAGGTGCGGCCTCTGGGGTCGGAGCTGTATGAGTGGCTCCAGATGCTGATGGGCTGTGTCCTGGCCGCGGTGCTGCTGTTTACCTGCTTGGGCCGTCTGACCCGGGTGGATGGAGAGTCTATGAACAACACCCTGCAGCACGGGGAGATGATGCTGGTCTGGTCCCTGGGCTACCAGCCCCAGCAGGGGGATATCGTGGTTGTCAACAAGACCACGGCTGAGTTTTTAGGGGGCAAGGCCATCGTCAAGCGGGTTATCGCCACCGGCGGTCAGACCGTGGATATCGACTATGGCACCAGTACGGTCTATGTGGACGGGGTGGCTCTGGACGAGCCCTATATCAGAGAGCCTATGGGGGTGCCCTATACTCCCTCCGCCTACGACTCCACGGGAGTTCAGACCCACTGGGAGGTGCCTGAGGGCTCTATCTTTGTGATGGGAGATAACCGGAACAAGTCTACCGACAGCCGGGATGCCCGGCTGGGCGCCATCGACGAGGATTATGTGCTGGGCAAGGTGGTGTGCGGTCTGTGGCCCCCTTCCAAGATCGGTCCCCTGTAACGGAATATCGGCTTCAGCCCGTCCGCGCCCGGCGCGGGCGGGCTATTTTTTACGGAAAACCGCCGGCTGCACAGGGATTTGTTGCAATCACAGGGGGATTGGTGTAAAATAACAGGGAACTGTCACGGGTGGAGAGTGGTCTCCTCCCCTCTGACGAAACTGAAATACAGATGCGGGAAAGGAGCGCATAGTATGGACGACAAGGTGAAGGAACTGCTGGATAAGATCCGCGGCACTGCCTCTGTGGCCGCCGACGCCGCCGCCGACACCGCCAGGGTGGCGGGTAAGAAGGCGGGCCAGATGGTGGACGTGGCCAAGCTGAATGTCCAGCTCTTCGATCTGAACGGAGATTTCAACGACATCCTGCGCCGACTGGGCCAGGTGATGTATGACACCCACAGGGGCCAGACCCCAGAGGGAGACCCGGTGACAGAGCTGCTGGCCGAGGCCGATGAGACCGTGGCCAAGGTGGAGGAGGTCAAATCCCGCATCGCCGACCTGCGCCAGTCCCGCAGCTGCCCCACCTGCGGCGCGCCCTGCGGTAAAGGGGACAAGTTCTGCCGCAGCTGCGGCGCCTCTCTGTAAGGAGGGGGCCATGGGCTATACGATGGAGCAATACCGGGCCAGCGCCAAAGCGATCCGGGACCGCCTTGGAGACTTTATCCCCAAGGTGGCCATGGTATTGGGCTCCGGTCTAGGCTATATGGGGGACGAGGTGGAGGGTGCCGTCGCCATCGACTACTTGGATATTCCCAACTTTAAGGCATCCACCGCGCCGGGACACAAGGGGCGGCTGGTCTTCGGCACTCTGGAGGGGCAGCGGGTGGCGGTCATGCAGGGCCGAACGCACCACTACGAGGGCTACTCCTATGAGGAGGTGTCCTACGCCGTCCGGGTGCTGCGCCTGCTGGGGTGTGACACCCTGATCGTCACCAATGCCGCCGGATGCGTCAACACCAGCTGGCAGGCCGGGGACCTGATGCTCATTACCGACCACATCAAGATGTTTTCCGAGTCTCCCCTCCGGGGGGAAAATCTGCCCGAGTTCGGGGTCCGATTCCCCGACGCCTCCCATCTGTACACCCCCCGCCTCCGGGAGCTGGCCCGCCAGACGGCCCAGGAGCTGGGCATTCCTCTGCGGGAGGGGGTCTACTTCTACTGCTACGGGCCTCAGTATGAGACCCCGGCAGAGGTCCGGGCCGCCCGCATCCTGGGGGGCGATGCCGTGGGCATGTCCACCGCGCCGGAGGTCATCGTGGCCGGCCACTGTGGCATGGAGGTGCTGGGCCTGACTCTGCTGTCCAATATGGCTGCCGGCATCCTGGACCAGCCTCTCAGCGAGCAGGAGGTGCTGGAGGCCGGCGAGGCGGCGAAGGAGAAGTTTTCGGGATTGATCAGAGCCTGTTTGAGAAAGCTTTAAGAGGATCGATGGATGAAAATTTTACTTCAAAATGTCACCGCCGTGACCATGGACCCGGCCCAGCCGGTCCTGAAAGACGCATTTGTAGCGGTGGAGGGCACAAAAATCGCCTCGGTGGGCACTGCCCGCCCCCAGGGGGAGTTTGACCGGGTCATTGACGGGACCGGCAAGGTGCTCATGCCCGGCCTGGTCAACGCCCACACTCACGTGGCCATGGCCCTCCTGCGGGGGTACGGAGGCGGACACGACCTGCACCACTGGCTGAACGACTATATCTTCCCGGCCGAGGACAAGCTGGATGCCCGATGCGTTGCCGCGGGCACCGCTCTGGGGCTGGCCGAGATGATTGCTAGCGGCACTACCTGTATCGCGGATATGTATATGTACACCGACGCCATCGCCAAAACTGTGCTGGAGGCGGGTATCTCCGCCAATCTGTCCTGTGGTGGAGTGTATTTTGGAAAACCAGAGGAGTTTGATCCTGCCCGCTGTGAGGACTGCATAAATGAAGAGATCCTGAGGGACTCCTGGCATGGCGCCGGTGAGGGGCAGATCCTAGTGGACGCATCCATTCACGCGGAGTATACCTCCTGTCCCCCACTGTGGGAGTGGACGGCTGACTTTGCCCGAAGGCATGGCTTAGGGATGCAGGTCCACATCTCTGAGACCCAGTCAGAGCATGAGAACTGCTGGAAGAAATATGGGAAAACCCCCGTCGCCCTCCTGGACCAATACGGAGTGTGGGAGCGGGGGGGTATCGCCGCCCACTGTGTCTGGGTGTCTGACCAGGATATGGACATCATGGCCCAGAAACACATCACCGCCGTCCACAACCCGGTCTCCAATTTGAAGCTGGCCTCCGGCGTGGCCCGAGTCCCCCAGATGCTAAAGGCCGGGGTCAACGTGGCCCTGGGGACCGACGGGGTGGCCTCCAACAACAGTCACGACCTGTTTGAGGAGATCAAGCTGGCCGCGATTCTCCACAAGGGAGTCGGCCTGGACCCGGAGGCGGTCACGGCCCAACAGGCCCTGGAGATGGCCACGGTCAATGGGGCCAGGGCCCTGGGCCGGGATACCGGAGTCATCGCCCCCAGCAAGACGGCCGACCTGATCCTGGTGGACTTTTCCGCCCCCAACCTGTTCCCCTGTCACGACGCGGTGGAAAACCTGGCCTTTTCTGCCCGAGGTTCCAACGTGGTCATGAATATGGCCAGGGGGAAGGTCATATATGAGAAGGGGGAATTTTTCACCCTGGACCTGGAGAAGATCCGGGCCGAGGTGGAGGGCTACGCCCTGCCCCGAATCTTTGGCATATGAAGCGATACCCACGGAGAGGTGGGAAAGCGGAGCTCTCTCCCCTCTCTGTGCCCAGCATAAAGGAGGCTGCCTATGTCCCAACGAGATACCGCCCCCCGCCGGATCAGCGGTCAGAAACAAAATACCTTTTTTGGCGGAGCGGCCATCCTGGCTGTGGGCATCCTGGTGGTCAAGCTCATCGGTATGTTCTACAAGATCCCCCTGGTCAATATCATTGGGGAGCAGGGGAACACCGACTTTACCAACGCCTATAATATCTATGCGGTCCTGCTGACCATCTCCACTGCCGGCCTGCCTGTGGCCGTGTCCAAGCTGGTCAGCGAGGCCAGTGCCCTGGGGCGCCACAATCAGATGCGCAAGACCTTTCGGGTATCGATGCTCCTGTTTTTGTCCCTGGGTCTGGTCTCCTTTTTAGTGATGTATTTCAAGGCCGATACGCTGGCCGCCATGATGAACGACACCAAGGCCGCCGCCGGCATCAAGGCGCTGGCTCCCGCCGTAGTGTGCGTGGGCTGTCTGGCCGCCTTCCGGGGGTATTCCCAGGGACACAGCGACATGGCCCCCACCTCCATCTCCCAGATCATTGAGGCCCTTTGCAAGCTGGTCATCGGCCTGTCCCTGGCCTACTGGCTGATTCAGGCGGGGCAGCCCGCCCATGTGGCCGCTGCCGGCGCTATTACCGGCGTGACGGTGGGTACTGTGGTGGCCCTGGCCTATATGCTACTCAGCTACGGCTTTGGCCGGGCCCGTGAGCCCCGGCTGTCCCGAGATGTGCCAGACGGCGCGGGCAGTATTTTGAAGGATATCCTGCGCATCGCCATTCCAATCACCCTCAGCTCCTCTATGGTGGGCATCGTTACGGTCATCGACTCCTCGCTGGTCCAGGGGCAGCTTCAGCGGGCACTGGTGGAGGACCCCGCCAGTTGGGCGCTGTATGCCGACTTTGTGGACTTTGGCGCCCTGGAGAACGCACTGAACACATGGAAGGAAACTCTGGCTGCTGGGGCCGCCGCTAACATGGCCTCTTTGACCCAGCAGATGGCCCTGGAGGCCCCGCCGGCCGCTGCCCAAGCCCTGAGCGACGCGGTGCAGGATGTGAGCCGGACCCTCTACGGGAATTATGGCGGGGCGCTGAATATCTATAATTTGCCTACTTCCCTTATGGCTGCCATCACTGCCTCGGTTATCCCAGCCGTTTCTGGTGCGCTGGCCCGCCGGGACCGCCGGGGAAGCGCCAAGATCACTGGCTCCGCTCTACGCATCACCGCCCTTTTGGCTTTCCCAATGGGAGTGGGCCTGTTCGTCATGGGCCAGCCTATCATGCGGCTGCTTTTTACCAAGCTCAACCCGGATCTGGCTGGTCCCCTGCTGTCCACTCTGGGCCTGGCTACTGTCTTTGTGTGTATGATGCTGGTGTGCAACTCCATCCTCCAGGCCCATGGGTTTGTCAACCTGCCCGTGTTGGTCATGGTGCTGGGTGGGGTGCTGAAGATCGTGACCAACTATAACCTGGTGGTCCGGCCCGAAGTCGGTATCTTCGGCGCACCGGCGGGTAATATTCTGTGCTTCGGCCTATGCCTGGCGCTGGACTTGCTTATTATTTCCCGGGTCATCCCCAAGAGGCCCCGGTATCTGCCTATTTTTGTTAAACCGCTGGCAGCTTCCGCTCTGATGGGCGGAGCCGCATGGGTAGTCTACCGTGTGCTGGCCCGGTTGCTCAGTGCGGTCCCCGAGGGGGGGACGGAGGCGGTCCTCAGCAGGATGGGCAACGCTGTGGCCACCTTGGCGGCTATCGGAGTGGCTATGGTGGTCTATCTGGTGCTGGTGGTGGCCCTGCGGGCCATCTCACGGGAGGACCTGTCCCTGATGCCCAAGGGGGATAAGCTGGCCCGGTTGCTCCGGCTGTAAGCGCAAATTCCATAATGTGGCATTATTTCAAAGATTTTAGGTATTTTTCCTGAAAAACTTGAAAATATATAAAATGACTTGATAAGGAAGCGAAATTGTGGTAAATTTTCAGTGTATGGACCACTATTCCATGGAGGACCTTCTCCGCATCATGGAGCTGCTCCGCGCTCCGGAGGGGTGCCCCTGGGACAGAGAACAGACCCACCAATCCATCCGGCGCAATATGCTGGAGGAGGCCTATGAGGTGGCCGAAGCCATCGATAACCGGGACACAGCCAACCTGAAGGAAGAGCTGGGCGACGTACTGCTTCAGGTGGTGTTTCATTCCCGCATGGCCCAGGAGGAGGGGCTGTTTACCTTTGACGATGTGGTGGACGGCATCTGCAAGAAGCTGGTATTCCGCCACCCCCATGTCTTTGGCACTGTAGAGGCCGGGGATGCGGACGGCGCTCTTACCGCCTGGGAGAAGCAGAAGCGGGAGGAGAAAGGACAGAAGACCGCCGCTGATTCTCTGGACGGTGTGGCCCGTTCTCTGCCAGCGCTGATGCGGGCGGAGAAAATTCAGGACAAGGCCAAAAAGGCGGGATTCGACTGGCCGGATATCAGTCCGGCGCTGGACAAGCTGTCCGAGGAGCTGGGAGAATTGAAGACGGCCGCGGCCCAGGGCTCCAACGTGGAGGAGGAGCTGGGCGATCTGCTGTTCGCTGCAGTCAAGGTCGGCCGGTTTCTGGGACTGGACAGCGAGCTGGCACTCCACGCGGCCTGTGAAAAATTTATCCGGCGCTTCCGCCGGACAGAAGAGCTGGCCGGGCAGCCGATGACCCAGATGGAGCTATCTGATTTGGAGCGGTTCTGGGCACAGGCAAAGCGGGATAGCGACTCCACTTCGATGACTTAACATCCCCCGGGATTTAAGTATAATCACGGCGGCGGCGCGCTGGCGCTGCCCAAATTCACAGGAGGAGAAAACCACCATGAACAAGACCGAACTTATTGCTGCTGTTGCTGAGAAGGCCGAGCTGTCCAAGAAGGACGCTGAGGCCGCCATTACTGCCACCATCGACGCCATTACTGACTCTTTGAAGAACGGTGAGAAGGTACAGCTGGTCGGCTTTGGATCTTTTGAGGTTAAGGCCCGCGCTGAACGTGTCGGCCGCAACCCCCTGACCAAGGAGACCATTCAGATCCCCGCCTCCAAGACCCCTGTTTTCAAGGCCGGCAAGGCTCTGAAGGATGCTGTGTCCAAGTAAGTTCCGTAAATAGAACGGGGACGCTGTATACAGCGTCCCCGTTTTCCGTAGAGGAGATCATTCTATGCGATTGGACAAATGGTTGAAGGTTTCCCGCCTCATCAAACGCCGCACCGTGGCTAATGAGGCCTGTGACAATGCCCGGGTGGTCGCCAACGGCCGTCCAGTGAAGGCCAGCTATGATGTAAAAGCAGGAGACATCCTGGAGCTCCGCTTTGGAGAGCGCGTTGTCAAGGTAGAGGTGCTGGTGGTGGCCGATAATGTTGGGAAAAGCGACGCGGCGGCTATGTATCGTGAGGTTCTGTAAAGCCTGAGCGGAGAAGGAAAAGGAGGGACCTCTGTGGTCAAAACGCGCATATGGACTGCCGCCCTGGTCCTGGGGCTGCTCCTCTCTCTGCCGGCAGGCTGCCAGGTGGAGGATGTCGAGGAGGAGAGCCGAATCTTTGCCATGGATACGGTCATGACCTTGACCTACCATGGGCAGGACCGAGAGAGTGGACGGGAGGCCCTAGAGGAGGGGGTGGCGGAGGTCTATGAGCTGGAGGACCTGCTGTCCGCCACCGCCCCAGACAGCGAGATATCTGCCCTTAATGAAGGGGGACAGGCACACCTCTCCCCTGACACGGCCCAACTGCTCTCCGCCGCTCTGGCGCTGTGTGCCCTCACCGGGGGGGCGCTGGATATCACAGCCTACCCCGCGGTGGAGGCATGGGGTTTTACCACCGGGGAGTACCGAGTACCCAATCAGGCGGAGCTGGAGGAGTTGGGTGACCATATCGACTATACGCGAGTGAGCCTGGACCAGGAGAGCGCCTCCCTGCCCGATGGGATGAAATTGGATCTGGGGGCTGTGGCCAAGGGATACACGGCTGACCGTCTAGCCAAGCTAGCCCAGGAGCGAGACATCACCTCCGCCCTGCTGGACCTGGGCCAGAGCACCATTTTGGCCCTGGGAGCCAAGCCCGATGGTTCTCCCTGGCGCATTGGAATCCAGGATCCCCAGGGAGAGGGCTATCTGGGCGTTCTGGAGCTAGAGGGGCAGGCCATGGGCACCTCCGGCGGCTATCAGCGGTACTTTGAGAGGGATGGAGTGCGTTACTGGCACATTATTGATCCGGCCACCGCTGCTCCAGCCCGAAGCGGCCTGCTCTCGGTCACAGTAGTATCCCCCTCCGGCCTTGCCTGTGACGGCCTGTCCACCGCTCTGTTCGTTATGGGACTGGAGCGGGGGACACAATTTTGGCGGGATCACCCCGAACTGGAGTTTGAGGCCCTCTTTATTCTGGAGGACGGCTCTTTGGCCCTTACCTCTGGGCTAAAGGACAGTTTTACTCTGGCGCAGGGCTATGAGGACCGGGAGGTAGAGGTGCTGTCATGAATAAAAATACCAAGATCATCCTGGCCCTGCTTGGGGCAGCGGTAGTTGCCTCTGCCCTGGCGGTGTTCTTGAAGCAGGAACGCCCCGAGGCCCCTGTGGCTGTTATCACCCAGCATGGACAGGTGCTCCAAAAGATAGAGCTGGACAAGGTGTCCGCGCCCTACTCCTTTGTACTGTCTGACGGAGCGGGCGGTACAAATACGGTACAGGTGGAGCGGGGGCGTATCCGGATCAGTCAGGCCAACTGTCCCGACCAGGTTTGTGTGGACCAGGGCGCCATATCCGACGGTACGGTACCCATCGTCTGCCTGCCCCATCAGCTTATCATCGAGATTACAGGAGGGGGTGGCGGCCTTGACGCGGCCACCGGCTAGGGGGGCCCGCAGGCTTACTCTGCTGGCCCTATTTACCGCTATCGCCCTGACGATTTTTATGGTCGAGGCCCAGATCCCCGTGCCGATTCCGATTCCAGGAGTGAAGCTGGGGCTGGCCAACATTGTCACCGTGTATGTGATGTTTGTCCTGGGGCCCGGTGATGCCCTGCTGGTGCTGTCCGCCAGGGTTTTCCTGGGCGCGGTGTTCTCCGGACAGATGAGTACATTGTTGTACAGCGCCGGAGGCGGACTGCTGTGCTGGCTGGCCCTATGCCTGCTGAGAAGGGTCCTCTCCAGAGAGCAGATCTGGCTGTGCAGTCCTGTGGCTGCCATATTTCACAACCTGGGCCAGCTCCTGGTGGCAGCCGGAGTAATGAAGACCTGGGCGGTTTTGGCCTATCTCCCCTATCTGGTCATGGCCGGCGCGGCGGCCGGTCTGTTTACCGGCCTATGTGCCCAGGTGCTCATCCGACATTTGGAGAAAATACATTAAAAAACTCCCGACACAACGTGTCGGGAGTTTTTTATAAGGTTAACCCACTAGATTGGGCAGTAAGGTAACCGTACCAGGGATATAGGTAATGATGATCAGAACAATGAGCAACACACCCAGCATAGGCAGCAGGTCCTTCATCTGCTCCTTCAAGGAGACTCGGCCAATGGATCCAGCCACAAATAGGCACACACCCAGAGGAGGAGTACACATACCGATAGTCAGGTTTACCGCCATAACCAGGCCAAAGTGAATCAGGTCGATACCCATGGACTGAACCAGGGGCAGGAACAGGGGAGTAAAGATGACCAAGGCGCTGGTGGTGTCGATAAAGGTGCCGGCGATGAGCAATACGATGTTGATGACCAGCAGCAGAACATACTTGTTGCTAATGGTAGCGGACAGGAAGGAGCTAACCATCTGAGGTACCTGGGCCACAGTGATGATCCAAGTAAACAGAGATGCGCAGGCCACCACCAGCAACACCTGGCCGGTGGACTTAGCACAGTCAACGAACAGGCCAAAGAGATCCTTCAGCTTCAGCTCACGATAGACGAAGATGCCCAGGATGAGGGCGTAGGCGCAGGCAATGGCGCCGGACTCGGTGGCGGTAAAGACACCGGACAGGATACCGCCAATGATAATAATGGGCATAATCAGAGCCAGAATGGCATCCTTACCGGTGGAAAGAATCTCCTTCATAGAGGCGCGGGTCTCACGGCCGACATAGTGGCGCTTCTTGCCGATGAAATAGCTGAGGATCATCAGTCCAACGCCCATGATGATGCCGGGGATGAAGCCGCCGATAAACAGCTTGCCCACGCTGACGCCAGCCATGGTGCCATAGAGCAGCAGAGGGATAGAGGGGGGGATGATGGGGCCGATGGAGCCGCCGCAGGCAATTAGAGGAGCGGAAAAGGTGTTTTCATAACCCTTTTTCTCCATGATGGGCATCATAATTCCGCCGATTGCCGCGGTAGCCGCAATGGCGGAACCAGTAATGGCGGCGAAGAACATACAGGCTAAAATACTCACCAAGGCCAGGCCGCTGGGCAGGTGGCCAATCAGGGCATCGGCAAAGTCGACAATACGCTTGGAAATGCCGCCCTGTACCATCAGACCGCCAGCCAGGATGAACAGAGGAATAGCGATCAGTGCGGTGCTGTCAGCCCCGGTAAACAGGCGCTGGATGACTACGGTAAGGGGATAACCGCCGGCGACGATGCCACCCAGGGAAACCAGCCCCAGGGAAAAGCAGATAGGAATACCAATGAGGAAGAGAACAAAGAGCAACAGAATATAAATCATTTCTTTTCCTCCTCCTTATTAAAGTTACGGAACTGGCCGATAATATTCTTGATCATGTAGTACAACATCAGCACGGCAGCGCTGGGGATGCTTGCGTAATAAGCGGTCATGGGCAGGGGCAGATAAGAGGTGGTCTGGCGCATACCGCCGATTGCGAACTGATAGCCAATAACAATCAAAAAAACAAAGAAGCCGCACAGAACCAAGTTAATTATTATTTCCACTACCTTCTGGACCTTATTGGGCAGAGAGGTAAGGATTACGTCTACATTCAGATGGTTCTTGTCGCGGACACACCAGGCGGCGCCCCAAAATACTAGATAAGTAAAGGCAAGGCGGAGGATATCCTGGCTCCAGGGTAGGGGGGACTTCAAAACATAGCGGCAGAGGACCTGGGCAAAGGTAACGCCGAAGACGGCGATAGCGCTGACGCCCATGACCAGCCGTGCAAGGAAGTCGACGATTTGGTCAATTACTTTCATATTTTCTCCTTCCCTTAGTACAAAGGAACGTCCGGCGCAGGCAGAGCCTGCGCCGGACATCGTCTTGCAGGCCGATTCCCGAAATAGATCCGGGGAGAGGCTTACTTGTTGGCGTTGAACTCGGCGACCTTGGCCATGACAGCCTCCGTCAGAGAGGGATCGACCAGTTCAGCCACCTCAGGCAGCTTGTACATATCAGCGGTGGCATCCTTGAAGGACTGGATGTCAGGATCCTCGCACACGATGGTGCCGCCGTCCTTGATCTGCTGCAGGTACTCGGCCTCAACAGCGTCAACGGCCGCGCGCTGGGTATCTCTGGCATAGGCAGCAGCCTCGTCCACCCAGGCCTGCTGCTCAGGGGTCATGCCGTTGTACAGATCCAGGTTCATAATGATGCTCTCAGCGCCATAGGTGTGGCCGTCCATGCACATATACTTCTGGACCTCACCAAAAGCGGAGGTGGCAATAGAGGCAATGGGGTTTTCCTGGCCGTCCACGGTGCCCTGCTGCAGAGCGGTGTACAGCTCATTAAAAGCGATGGGGGTGGCGATAAAGCCCAGTGCGTCGGCCAGAGCGAACCAGATGGTGGCCTCCTGAACACGGATGGACTGGCCCTTCAGATCAGCGGCGGACTTGATCTCCTTGCCGTTGGTAGTGAAGTGACGGAAGCCCAGCTCACAGAATGCCAGGTGCTTGATGCCCTGCTCCTCGAACAGAGGGGCAAACTCGTCCTGCAGGAAGTTGTCCAGCACATAGTAGGCCTCTTCCTTGGTTTCAAACAGGTAGGGCATAGACAGGACCTGGGTTTCAGGCACCCAGTTGGGCAGAGTGCCGTCAGTGGTCACGACAGTCATCTCCAGAGAACCCATCTGCACGCCCTCAGCGGCCTCACGCTCGCTGCCCAGGGAGGAGTTGGGATACACCTCACCCTTGATCTGGCCGCCGGAGAGCTCCTCGACCTTCTCGGCAAAGGCGCGGGCGGCGATGGTGGACTGGTGATCTTCGTTACCAGTGGTGGCGATCTTCAGGGTGTAGGATTTACCCTCAGAGTTGGTGTTGGTGGCGCCGCTGGAGGTGTTCCCGGCGGAGCTCCCGCCGTTTGTGCTGCCGCAGGCGGCCAGAGAAAGTGTCATGGCGGCGGCCAGAGCAAAACTCAGAATTCTTTTCATTTATCTTTCCTCCTCAGAAATAGCGATTACGTTGTAGTCAGAAGTAATCTTGCGGTTCAAAACTTCGTCCACCATCTCATAACGGAAATTGGTGCCGAAGGTAAACCCATTCAAAAGGGGCACGGTGCCAGAGAAGATGACCACGTTGTCAATGCCGCCTACACGCTCGTCCAGCTCCTTCAGGATGAGGTCGGGGGGCAGGATGTCGGCCAAAGTACCGTCTTGATAGGCGATCTCTTTGCCATCGACAGTCTGATAGGAGCGCAGCTTAATGCCATCCCAATGGTCCTTCATATCCTCATAGTCCCAGACCTGGACAGCAATGGGCTTGGCACAGGCCTGCTTGGACTTGGGAACGCTGGCGCTCTCCAGGGCACGGTCGGTGTGGTCACTGCCCACGCCAATGTAACGCTTGCCGTTTTTGATGATAATGACGTACTCCACCTCACCACAGGTCTTCTCGCCCACAAAGTGCAGGTCCTTCTCCTGAGTCAGGGTGTAGTTGCCACACTGAAAGATGGTGGGGATGCGCTTGGGGGCGGGAACACCCAGCTGCTCCTCCAGCTCCTTGATGTGCTCCATGGTTTTTTCCATGTTGCGTCCGGCATAGCCGATGGCGAAGACACGCTCATAGTTCAGCTCGAGAGCCTCACTGCCATTTGCCTTCTCCAGAGTAAAATTGATTTTGCTCATGTCAATCCTCCGTATCTATGAAGTCAGTTGACTTGATAAAGACCGGGCTGGCGGTCCCTATACACATTGATGCTGCTGCGGATCCCCTTGATGATGTTCAAATCCATGTCGGTGGTCAGAATCATCTCATTAGGGCCGCAGCCGCCGACCAGTTCGCCCCAGGGGTCGTAGACGGCGGAGTAGCCGGCGTTCTTGGTTTCTCCAGCGGTGCCGCAGGAATTGGTGCAGGCCACAAAGCACTGGTTCTCGATGGCCCGTGCCTGGTTCAGCGCCTGCCAATGGAAGCGGCGCAGAGAGGGCCACTGGGCCACGACAAACAATACGTCGATTCCTTGGACGGTAATGGTACGGATTAGCTCCGGGAAGCGGACATCATAGCAGATAATTAAGCCGCAGGGGACGCCATCCAACTCAAACCGGACGGTATGGTCTCCGGACTGAAAGTATTCATGCTCGCCGGAGGGAGAAAACAGGTGCGTCTTATCGTACTCGGCGACGCAGGTTCCCTTGCGGTCAAAGACAAAGGCGGTGTTATAAATCTTGCCATCCCGGACATTAGACACAGAGCCGGCCACGATGTTTACGTTTAGCTCACTAGCCAGACGGGAGAAGGTCTCCTTCACACGGGCGCCGTCCTTGTCGCTGAGTTCTGCCAGGTTCTCCTTGGGGAAGAAACCTACGTTCCAGGTTTCCGGCAGGGTGATCACATCTGGGTGGCTCTGGGCCGCCTGACGGATCAGCTCTTCCGCATGGGCGAAATTCTCGTCAGGAGAGGCGAACTTCATATCCATCTGGATCAGACTGACTTTCATATCTCATAACTCCTTTTTGAGAAACTTGAGAACAGTAATTTTGAATTTTGTATACCAAATTCAAAATTCCAACATAGATTTTATACGCAGGGCATTATTTTGTCAAGAATTACGCAGCCTTTCTTGCATGATTGTAGATTTTCACGAAAGAATATTTGTTTTTTTGTATAAAACTATCAACATACGAAGTAAAACACACGACAGGGGTTTAACCTGCCGTGTGTCTGCTGCTATGTAAAAAATTTAGTCTATAGAGGTGTTATGCTGAACATTACAGTGAGTCTGCTCCATGTGGAGTTTCATGGCCCGGACTGCCTGGTCCGCGTTCCGGCAGCGCAGCGCCTCCAAAATTGCGGCATGTTCTCGAATGGTAGATTGGCGCCGAGGCGCGCCGGACAAAGCCTTGGTAGCGGTGACAAAAATCATATCGTTCAAGTTGCCTAACAGGTCGATTAGGGTATTGTTGCCACTAAGCTCATAGATGCTCTGGTGAAAGAGGCGGTCAAGTTGGGCGAAATCCAGATTGTTTGAGGAGTCCATAGCTGCGACCTGCTGCTGATAGGTCTGTTCAATAGCGGCGAAAGTTTCGTCAGTAATATTTTTGGCCGCGTCTTCCACGGCGGATAACTCCAGAGCTGTACGGACTTTCATTAAATCAGCCAGATATTTTCTACCAAAGCTGCGAATGACCGCCCCTTTGTAAGTTTCAATACTCACCCAGCCGTTGTGTTCCAGCATCTGAATCGCTTCACGGACAGGGGTGCGGCTGACCCCCATAGTCTCGGCCAGCTCTCGCTCGTTCAGTTCTTCTCCAGCCCGATACTTCCCGGAAAGGATATCCTCCTTAATGATCTCATATACTTTATATTTGTAAGGGAGTTGCTTTTCAATCAATGTTTTCATCCTCCAGAAGTAACGTCTTCCTCCCGACGGGCAAGGGTCAGTTCCGCATACTCTTGCCGTCACAGTAAAATATTATACTAGATGGAGGACCTTGTCAAGAAACCGATGCTTTCCTCTTTCCATAGGTAATTTTGTAGAGAATTGTAGTCTTTTATAGAAGCTCAGTAGGGCGGCAACGTGTCGTCTGGGCGGAGCACACTGCCGGCTCATCGTTGCCGACCAGGGAGGTGGGGTCATTGGAGCGCTAAGAGTTCCGGCTCCTCTTTGATCTCGGGAGGGTGTTGGCCGAAGGAACTGCTGCCCGTCTCTATGATCCAGTCAATGCCCCGTCCGGTGGGCTCCAGCCGCAGCAGAGCGTGGGTCCCCTCCAGTTCCCCCTTGGAGTAGGTTAGGGAGATGACGGCGGCTTTATGATAGCGGAAGGGGAGGTTTTCCAGGACCAGAGTGGCCGTTTTGTTGCGGAAGGCGACAGGAAATTCCTCCTGGTGATAAGAGGGAGCAGGGATGACTGTGGTGTTTCCATCCTGATAGGATGGCTGTTCCGGAAGGACTGTAAAGAGGGATACCTGGGTGTCATAGCCCCTAAGCCCGCCATTCTCCGTCAGGGAGAGCGCTAGGTCATAGGTCATGGTTTCGTAGTCAGGCCGGACGGCATACAACACCTGCTGAACGGGGGCAGACGGGGCTTGAGGTGGGTCCAGGATCATGAGGACCCGGTAGCGATAATAAAAATTGAAGCCCAGAGATACTGCCAAAACCACGGAAAGGAGGGCGCACAGGGCGGCCAGCAGGCGGGACCGCCTGCCATGAGACACCTGTTTTGCTTCCGACACCGGCTGTTCTGGCTCCTCTACCCCCAAAAGCTGGTTCAAAGAAACTCCAAAGAGCCTGGCCATGGCGATGAGTTTGTCCACCTCGGGGACCGCCCCGTCCATCTCCCAGCGGGAGATAGCCTGTCGGGAGACACCCAGCCTCTCCCCCAGGCCCTCTTGGGACAGGCCGTGCTGCTTTCGCAACGCCTGAATACGCTGGCCAAGGGTCATGTTCTCATCTCCCTGTTCAGAATATGGCAGGCTCGCAGGCCCCCAACTTTTTTCTGTGAAAAACATAGCATAAAGGGACGAATGGGGTCTACCATCCGTCCCTGACAAGTTGTCAATCTGTGGTTGCCCCCTTGGGCCTCAAGGCTTTCAGCCTTCGTGGACCAGGAAGGCCGCGCCGGACAGAGGGGGGATAGTCAGGGTGGGCCCCTCCTCCCCGGGGTCCACATGGGCCCGGCCCAGCAGGGGCGTCAATTCCCTGGGAAAGCCCAGCTCCATGGCGGCGGGCCCATCCCCGGCGTTGCAGGCACACAGGATGGTCTCCCCTGCCGCCGACCGGGTGAAGGCCAGCAGAGGCCCCTGGCCGGCCACATACCGGATGTCCCCCCGTCGAAGGGCGGGGTGGTCCCGGCGCAGGGCGCCCAGAGCCCGAAACCAGTCCACCAGCTCCCGGTCCTCGCGGCCCCAGGGGTAGGTCTGGCGGTTGAAGGGGTCCTCAAAGCCTTCCATCCCTGCCTCGTCTCCGTAGTACACGGTAGGGGAGCCGGGAAAGCAGAACAGCAGAAGGGCCGCCGCCCGGAGCAGGTCCTTGCCCCGCCGCCTCTGTTTAGGGGACAAACGGAAGTGGGCCCGCCAGTCTCTGGACTGATCCCGGTACTCCCCTCCTGCCCCCAGCAGGGTGAGGATGCGGGGGGTGTCGTGGGTGCCCAGGGAGTTCATGGCGGAGTAGAAGGCGGAGGGGGGATAATTCTCTCGAATGGTCTCCATAGCCGATACGAAGTGCTCTCCCCCGCCGCCGCGGAAAAAGGCAAGGATCGCGTTGCGCAGGGGGTAGTTCATCAGCCCGTCACAGTGGCCGCCCAGAATGTGCTTGCGCCGTACTCCGTAAGCTACTTTGGTGGAGCCGTCCTCCCACACCTCGCCGATGACCAGGGCGTCGGGCTTCTCTGCCCGGGCGGCCTGGTGGATGCCCGCTACGAAGTCGTCGGGCAGCTCGTCGGCCACATCCAGCCGCCAGCCGTCCGCTCCGGCCCGGAGCCACCGGCGGACCACACTGTTCTCCCCGGCGAAGATAAAGTCCCGGTAGGAGGGACAGCTCTCGTTGACGGCGGGCAGGGAGTAAATGCCCCACCAGCTCTCGTACTTCTTGGGCCACTGGATGAAATTGAACCAGGGGCGGTAGGGGGAGTCCCAGCTCTGGCTGGCCCCCACGTCGGGATAGAAGCCGTCCCCGTTGAAGTAGCGGCTGACATAGCCGGTGTGGTTGAACACCCCGTCCAGCATCACCCGCATCCCCCGCCTGTGGGCCTCGTCGCACAGCCGGGAGAAGTCCTGATTGCTGCCCAGCATGGGGTCGATCTTGTCGTAGTCGGCGGTGCCGTAACGATGGTTCTCCGATGCCTCAAAGATGGGGTTAAAATAAAGGGTCTCCACTCCAAGGCCCTTCAGATAGTCCAGCTTTTCCATGACGCCCCGCAGGTCGCCGCCAAAAAAGTCCCGGTTCCGGATCTCTCCCCGCTGGTCAGGCCGCCACTCAGGCAGTTCCTCCCAATCCTGGTGGACCCAGCGTCCTCCTACCATCCCGGCGGGATCGGGGACACGGGAGCGGAGAAAGCGGTCCGGAAAGATTTGATAGGTCATCCCCTCTCCAAACCAGGAGGGGACCTCCTCCGCCTGATAGACGGTGAGTTGATAGGGGCCCAGTTCCTGGCGGCCTCCATCCAGCCGCTCCAGCAGGAAGGAGTACCACACCAGCCCCACATAGTCCCCAGTGTCCAGGCTGCCCTGAAACAGGTCCCGATCCAGCTCCAGACCGCTCCAGAGCATCGGGAGGGACTCGATCTGATCCCCACGACTTTCAAAGCGGGCGGAGAGGGTGGCGCGGGAGAAGCCCTCCACCCTTCCAGGGCGGAGGGTGAACCGGACCTGTGCCCCGGAGGGGACCGCCCCGTAGGGCGTCTTGTACCGGGAGTCCCGGGAGTTATAGATAGGCTGGTCGGTCAAGTCGATCACTCCGGAAATAGGATAAAAGCTTTGCTGGAGCCCACTGCGGAAAGAGAAGTCAGGGCCGGGGGCTGGAGACTTTGCCCCTCCCCGCGCAAGACAGCGCCATGGATTTGATAGGTCAGTGATACTGGTAGCTCCCACCGCCGATGAACTCCCGCAGCAGGGAGTCCTTGGGCACCAGGGCCGGGTCAATGGCCTCGAAATGCTGAAAGGCGTCCACCAGCTGGAGCATCTCGTCATGGCGCTCGTTCTCTTGGGGGACAGAGCGGAGGATGGGGATGGCGTAATTTTTCATGACCGGCACTTCATAGGGGAGGGAGGAGTCAAAGATGATATCCGCCCGGCCCTTAAAGGGGGAGATATACAGCTTCTCTCCCCGGCGGACATTGGCCCACATCTCCAGAGTTTCGGCTACCCCGGTGCCCCGGAAGTTGTAGTCCCGGACCGCCCGGCGGGTCAGCCGCATCCAGGTGCCCTTGAAGCGGAGGACGGCCCCCTCGTTCACGTTGGACCGGGCGGAGATATAGAGCTTGGTGGCCTCTGGGTGGCGGCCGGCGATGTCGTCATTCAGGGCGTGGATGCCCTCGAAAATGGCAATCTCGTTCTTCTCCAGCCGAAGGGGGAGGCCCAGGGAGTCGTTGCGCATCTGGCGGGCAAACTCGAACTTGGGAATGAGGATCTCCTCTCCACGGGACAGGGCGGCAAAGTGCTCATCCAGCAGTTCCATGTCCAGGCACAGGGGGGACTCATAGTCGATGTCTCCCTCCGGGGTGCGGGGGGCGGCTTTTTTGTTCATGGTCTTGAAGTAGTTGTCCATGGCCACCGCGTGAGAGTTGACTCCGCGGCGCCGCAGCTCCTCGGCGATCTTCAGGGCAGTGGTGGTCTTGCCGGACCCGGAGGGCCCGGACAAAAGCACGATGGGGCTGTGCTCCAGATTGCCCAGGATCTTGTCTGCCGCCAAGGACACCCGTTGGGCGTAATTTTCGTCGCACTCGGTCAGGAAGGCGGTCACGTCAGTCTGAATGCGCCGGTTGATTTCCTGCAGTTGATAAGCCATTTGGAACTCCTTTCCCTTGGGCAGGCTGCCCAGCGGTATAGATGGTCAGCGGAAAAACGCCAGCATCTCCCTCTGCTGCTCCGCCAACTTTTCCCCGGCGGACAGGTAGTCCTGGGGATACTTCGGGTTGGACAGCCGAAGGAGCCGGCCGCTCTGGGGATCGATGAGCTTGGTAACGCCGCCCGCCCCCAGAGAGATGACAGTGTGGAGCTCCTCCATCATGACGATGTTGTACAAGCTCTCCGTGCCCGGCCTTGCCCAGCCCACATTCTCCAGAGAGCCGGACATGTACTTCTGCCGATAGAGGTAGTAGGGAAGATAGCCGCCGGACAGGGTCGTGCGGGAGTAGTCCAGCATTTGGGCCACCTCCTCCCCGCCGGGAAGGGCGCCTTTCCTCTGGATCAAAGTGGAGCCCTTCTTCATGGCCAGGGTGTGGACGGTGATATTCTCCGGCCCCATGGCCAGCACCCCATCCAGAGAGCGGCGAAAGCCGCCCAGGGAGTCCAGAGGCAGGCCGGCGATCAGGTCCATGTTGATGCAGTCGAAGCCCACCTTGCGGGCCAGGTCGTAGGCAGTCTGAATATCCCCCGAGGAGTGCTTTCTGCCAATGGCCTCCAGCACATGGTCCTCTAGCGTCTGGGGGTTGATGGAGACGCGGCCGACACCGTGGGCCCGGAGCACCTCCAGCTTTTCCCGGTTGATCGTGTCCGGCCGGCCCGCCTCCACCGTAAGTTCGGTGCATCCCTCCAGAGGGAGGACCTGCTCACAGCGGGTCAGGACCCGGTCCAGCTGCCGGGCGCTTAGGGTAGTCGGGGTGCCGCCCCCCATGTAGAAGGAGCGGATGGTCCTGCCACTCTCCGTCAGTACACGGGCCGTCCCATCGATTTCTTTCAGCAGGGCGTCCACATAGGGCTCCACCAATGTTAATGTCCGGCCCACGTCGGCGGATACAAAGGAGCAGTAGGCGCACCGGGTGGGGCAAAAGGGGATGCCGAGGTACAGGGATACCTCCCCTTCCTTCAGCGACCGCTGGGCGGCGATGCTGGCCTGGGCGCAGTCCACCGCCAGCGCGGCCCGGTCGGGAGAGACATAGTATTCCTCCCTTAGCTCCTGCTTGGCCTGAAGGGGTGTGGCCCCGGACAGCAGGGCGCGGGTGGGCAGCTTCACCGGGCGGACACCAGTGAGCATCCCCCAGGGAGGCGTATGGCCGGTGAGCGCACGGGCGGCCAGAAAAAAGCACTTGCCGATGGCCCGGCGGCGGATGCCCTCCCGCTGGAACTCGTCGCCGACCAGGGGAACATCCAGGGAATAGGGCAGGGACTTGCCGCGGAAGCACAGCTCTACGGTGACATGGCAGCGGTCATCTTCCCGGAGGGTGACAACGGCCCAGCTGTCATCCCCAGGGCCGATGGGCTCATAGACGGGACGCTCGCCGGGAAAGAGATTGAGCATTCCCTGCTCTACAACATACCGCTCATCATGCCCGTTCAGAACCAATTTCATAAGATAGTCTCCTCATTGCCCCATGGCTTCCCGGAGGAAGGGGTTGTACTGCCGCTCCCGCTCCAGCGTGGAGGTCCGGTCATGGCCGGGGCAGACGTGGAAGTCCCCTTCCAACTGGCCCAGGCGATTTAGAGAGGACATGATCTCCTCATAGCTGCCCCCCCGCAGGTCGGTGCGGCCGCAGGAGCCGCAGAACAGGGTGTCCCCGGTAAACAGCACATCCCCGACCTGGAGGGTGACGGAGCCCTTGGAGTGGCCTGGGGTGTGGAGGACCTGGATAGTGAGAGAGCCCAGAGTGAGGGTATCCCCCTCGGTGTAGTATTTCAAGTCCGCTACCTGCCCGGCCAGGGGAAAGAGCTGGCTTCCAGCCCCGTTGGCGTCCGCCTGGTGGATATAGACCTCCGCCTGGGGCAGGGCCCGGATCAGGTCGGGAACAGCGGTAGTGTGGTCGTAGTGGCCGTGTGTCAGGAGGATATACTCCACCTGTACCCCGTCCTCTTTTAGAACAGACAGGATGCGGTCCCCCTCGTCGCCGGGGTCGATAACGGCGGCCTTGTTGGTGGCTTCGTCCTCTAAAATATAACAGTTTGTGCCGATGGGACCGACCTGCATGACTTTGACTTTCATGAAAACACCCCTTTAGGTTGAACGTGGAGAGTGAAAAGTAGACAGTGGGGGGTGGCCGAAGGCGAACAGCCCGCCCAGCGCGGCCGGATATGGTATCTCCGCGCTTCATACTTTTGGCTTTCCTCTTACTGGTCTGTATCGTATAAAATGGTGACCGGCCCGTCGTTAACAGAGGCCACCTGCATATCCGCTCCAAATCGGCCGTGGGCCACCTGAAATCCCCTGGCCCGACACTGGTCGATAAACCGCTCGTACAGTGGGACGGCAAGGTCAGGCTTGGCCGCCCCGCTAAAGCCGGGGCGGCGGCTCTTGGTGTCGGCATACAGAGTAAATTGGGACACCACCAGCAGAGAGCCGCCAACCTGAGACAGATCCAGATTCATTTTGCCGTTTTCGTCCTCGAAAACCCGCAGGTTGCAGATCTTTTCTGCCAGCTTATCACAGACCGCCGGGGTGTCGCTGGGGCCCACCCCCAGCAGGATCAGGAAGCCCCGGTCAATGGTCCCCTCCACCGCTCCGCCGATGGTGACAGAGGCGGAGGAAACTCTTGTGACGACTGCGCGCATAGCTTGGATACATCCTTTCGTGGTGAGATAGCGGAGCATGCCCGCTTTTTCGAAATGGGGATCATGATACCCACTGGAATATGCAGATAAAGCCGCCCACGATAACGCTAAAGGAGACGGCAGCCCAGGCGGAGGCTTGACTGCTCTTTTTTTCCTGCTCCTTTGAGGGGGGCTGGCAGGCATATTTGATAGCGGCAATCAAATTATAGACGAATACCGGCGCCCAGATGAACCAGGTATAGACAAAAACATACCCCAAAGGCTCGATAATCATAGCATACCCCTCCCGTTATTTCCCGGAAGATCGGGCCACATAATAGACCCCCTGGATGTTGTTCAGCTTGTTGATGACGGCGCTCAGTTCCGCCTTGTCCTTGACCTCCACCACGATGTTGACTGTGGCGTGTCCGTCCGGCTGGGAGCGGGCGGACAGAGCGGTCACCTTCACCTTGGCGGCGGACAGGGCCATGGCCACATCCAGTGTCAGGCCGTCCCGGTCCTTAGAGGCCAATTCCAACGCTGTTTTATAATTGGGAAGGTCGCTCTCCACCCAGGACACCTTGACCCAGCGGTCCGCTTCCTCTGGCCGGCGCTTGTCGGGGGAGGCGTTGGGACAGTCGGCCCGGTGGACGGACACGCCGTAGCCACGGGTGATAAAGCCGATGACCGGGTCGCCTGGCACGGGGGTGCAGCACTTGGCAAATTTGACCAGACAGTTGCCCAGTCCCTCCACCACAATACCGGAGTCAGAGTGCTTGGGCTTGACCTGGCCTGCGGCGGGGGCTGCGCCGGTTCCGGGGACGATCACGCTCTCCTCCAGACTCTTGGAGGAGGCCGCCGCCTTCTCCGCCTGGAGCCGGCCCAGCCGAAGCAGCTCGTCCTTCACCCGCGCCACCGCCTTGACCGCAGTGGTGCCGCCATAGCCGATGGAGGCGTACAGCTCGTCCAGAGTGCCAAAGCGCACTTTGTGGAGGATGTGAGGCAGCACCTCCTCCCCAGTGATGGCGGACAGGGGGATCTTTACATGCTTTAGCTCTGCCTCGAAGGCAGCGCGGCCAGTGGCGATATTTTCTTCCCGCCGCTCCTTTTTGAACCACTGGCGGATCTTGTTCCGGGCCTCGTTGGATTTGCAGATTTTCAACCAGTCCCGGCTGGGGCCTTTGGCGGATTTGGAGGTCATGATCTCCACGATGTCGCCGTTTTTCAGAGGCGTTTCATAGGTGACCATCCGGCCGTTGACCCGGGCGCCCACCATGTGGTTGCCCACAGCGGAGTGGATGTTATAGGCGAAGTCAATGGGGGTGGCCCCGTTGGGCAGGTTGATGACATCGCCGTTGGGGGTAAAAACGAACACCTCGTCGGCGAACATATCCACCTTCAGGGTGCGGACGAACTCCTCAGCGTCGGTATCCTGCTGGCTCTCCAGCAGCTTGCGCACCCACTCAAAGTCCTTCTCTGTCCCCAGCTTTTGGTTGGCCATCCCCTGTTTGTACTTCCAGTGGGCGGCGATGCCGTACTCGGCGGTCTGGTGCATCTCCCAGGTGCGGATCTGTACCTCAAAGGGGATGCCCTCCCGGCCGATGACGGTGGTGTGGAGGGACTGGTACATATTGGGCTTGGGGGTGCCGATATAGTCCTTGAACCGCCCCAGCACCGGCTTGAACATATCGTGGATGCAGCCAAGCACGTTGTAGCACTCCGGAATGTCGTCCACGATGACCCGGAAGGCGTACAGGTCGAAGATCTCGTCCAAGGTCTTATTCTGGGCGAACATCTTGCGGTAAATGGAGTAGATGTGCTTTACCCGGCCGTAGACGGTGCAGTGGATGCCGTCCTGGGCCAGCCGCTGCTGGATCTTATGCTGGATGGAGGTCATAAACTCCTCATGGGCGGAGGAGCGGCGGGCCAGCTCGTCCTCGATCTCCTTATAGCCAATGGGGTCCAGATAGCGCAGAGAAAGGTCCTCCAGCTCCCACTTCAGCTTCTGCATACCTAAGCGGTGGGCGATGGGAGCATAGATCTCCATGGTTTCCAAGGATTTTTCCCGCTGCTTTTTGGGGGACTGGTACTCCATGGTGCGCATATTGTGCAGCCGGTCACACACCTTGATGAGGATGACTCGGATATCACGGCTCATGGCCATGAGCATCTTGCGCAGATTTTCCATCTGCTCCTCTTCCTTGGTGACGAACTGCATCTTGGTCAGCTTGGTGACGCCCTCCACCAGCTCGGCCACAGAGGCGCCGAATTTTTTGGCGATCTCCTCATGAGTGGAGGCGGTGTCTTCGATGCAGTCGTGGAGCATAGCGGCGATGACGGAGTCCACGTCCAGCCCCAGGTCGGCGACGATCTCCGCCACAGCCAGGGGATGGATGATATAGGGCTCTCCGCTCTTGCGCAGTTGGCCCTTATGGGCAGCGTCGGCATAGGTGAAGGCGTCGAACAGCCGCTTGGTATCCAGATTTGGGGTATAGGAGGCCACCTTGTCCTCAAGGGCCTGATAACGGACCAGAATAGGGTCCATAAGATCACCTCGAAGTAGAGTAAAAGTTTGAGGAGCTCGCCTTATTCACGCAGGACATCCCGCAGCCGCCGCAGCAGCAGAGAGGCGTCCAGATCCACCTTCCCCTCCAGCCGGTTCAGGGTGATCTGAAGGCGGCCGGCGCTGCGGCCCAGCTGGATCAGGCCCCGCTCCTCCAACACCTCCAGACACAGGAGGGTCCGGGCAGGCACCTCGACCTGCCTTCCGGAGCGGGCCACCGCCCGGGAGATCCGGGGCAGGGTGTCCTCCAGTGGACCACTGGGGGAGCAATGCCGGTCCAGCCATTTCCACAGGCAGACAAATTCCTCCCGGCTGGGCAATAAGAACCGGGCCTCCTGGGGAGTCAGGGCCTCGTCCCGGCGATACTTGTCATAGATGGCCTGCTCCAGCTGTGCCCTGGAGGGGGCGGGGCGCAGGTCGATGATTTGGAGCTGCACGGAGCGACAGCCGCGAAACTCGTTGATCTGGGGATAAAAGGCCGCGTCCACCCGGCAGCCGGGGGACAGGCCCAGCTCCCCGCCGTCGGCGGAAAACCAGATGGCGTCCAATAGAATGCCACGGGACTCCAGTTTCAGCTTCAGGTGCCGGCCCCGGCCCACTTGAGCCATAGAATGGATCTGCACTCCACTGAGGACCAGCACGGGCCGCGGGTTTCCAACCCCACAGGGCTCCAGCCGGTCCAGGGCGGATACCTCCTCCACGGTGAGCAGCTCCGGTGGCACTACCCCATCCGCCTCCAGAACAGAGGGCAGCTCGGTCCCCTGGGCTCGCTCCGCCACCGCCTGTGCTAGAGCCTGCGCCAGGGCGGGGATGCGCTCCTCCCGGACGGTAAAGCCGGCGGCCAGGGCGTGGCCCCCAAAGCTCTCCAGCAGAGGAGCGCACTCCTCCAGGAGTTCAAACAGATTGATTCCGCCCCAGGAGCGGCAGGAGCCCTTGCCCATCCCCTGGTCCAGGCAAATCATAAAGCAGGGCCTAGCATATTTTTCTGCTAGGCGGGAGGCCACGATGCCCACTACCCCTTGGTGCCAGGCCCGGCCAGCCAGCACGAGGGCCTCGGCCTGGGGAGCCTCCCCCAGCCGCTGGACGCACTGCTGGAAGATCTCGCCCTCTACGGTCTGGCGCTCCCGGTTCAGGGCGCACAGCTCCTGAGCCAGCTCCTCCGCCCGCTCCGGGTCCCCGGTCATGAGCAGCTCCAGGGCGGCCTCTGCCCGCCCCATCCGGCCGGAGGCATTGATCCGGGGGGCCAGGGTATAGCCCACCGACACAGAGCTGATGGGGCGGTCCCCCTGTCCGGACAGAGAGATGAGCCGGGCCAGCCCCAGCCGCCGGGAGGGGTTCAACCGGGCCAGGCCGGCGCTGACGATGCGCCGGTTTTCCCCGGTCATAGGCATCACGTCGGCCACGGTGCCGATGGCGGCCAGGTCGCAGGAGGACTCCCACACCTTGCAGGCTCTCTCTGAACCGGCCGCGGCCATGGCCAGCTTGAGGGCCACTCCCACGCCGGCCAGCCCCTTGAAGGGATAGGGACAGCCGGGCTGGTGGGGGTCTACCACCGCCACGGCATCAGGCAGAATACCCTTGCAGGTGTGGTGGTCGGTGATCACCACGTCCACACCCAACTGACTGGCGAAGGCCACCTCATCCACGGCGGTGATGCCGCAGTCCACAGTGACGATCAGCGTGACGCCCTGTCGGGCCAGGGAGGCGATGGCCTCCCGGTTCAGGCCATAGCCCTCCTCCAGCCGGCCGGGGATATAGGGCAGCACAGCGCCCCCTTCGCCGGACAGAAATTCGGTGAGCAGACAGGTGGCGGTGATGCCGTCCACATCATAGTCCCCATAGACCGCTATCTGCTCTCCCCGCTCCAGGGCCAGCCGGACCCTTGCCGCCGCCTGATCCATGCCCAGCATCAACAGAGGAGACAGAAGGGACTCCCCTCCGGGGGACAGCAGTTGCTGGGCCTGGTCCCCGCTATGAATGCCCCGGGCAGCCAGGATGGAGGCCAGCAAGGGGGGCAGTCCCGCCCCTTCCAGGGCGGAGCGAAGGGCTGCGTCGGGGGACGCCACTGACCACTGTCTGTATTTCATTGGCATCCACCTCCAGACCATGCAGGATACCGCCAAAGGGCGGATATGGGGAGTATTAACTTATCTATTATATCACAGTGGCGGAGGGACCATCAAGACAAAATCCCGTTCAGCACCTCTTTTTGCCTGTTTTGTCTCAGTTTTTTCCACGTTGCGGGCTCCCTTTTACCTTTTGGACTGATTTAGGCTTACCTAACAATTCATTCGTCAGATGCACAGAAAAAGCTCCGCCATTGAACAGGCGGAGCTTTTCCCTGGTCTGTGTTCGGCCTGTATGCCGAGAGCCTTAAAGGACACATACCAACATACTGATAAAATTTAGCATGCGCCCTTTCAGATAAGCCCAGTTCACAAATTAAAATGGGTCCGGCTTACTTCGGCAACTCGCTTTCTTCAACGGAAACTGCTTCAAGGTCGATATCGTTCCAATAAGATCCAATGTCTGCACTTGTAAAGTATTCAAAATTACCTGTTGAGGATTTTAGCTTGCCACTCTTTACTCCATAGCAGACATAGATCAATTCATAGGTTGTTCCGTCGGATAGATTAAATCTGAAACTGGTTATCTTCCCGCCTGTGGTTTCTTCTGTCTCTTTGAGTTTTAAGGTTAAACCCTCGAACCTATCATACAAGTCTTTTATGGTTTCTTCTGCGTCAATAACTTTCTTTTCTGCTGAAACAGGCGCCCCCGCATAGCGATACAGTTCAATGGTTTCAACATCTCCGACCTCAAATGGAAAGTCGATATTGACCGTTTTTTCCTTGCAGCCGACCAGCCCAAGCATTAAAATCAACGCTAAAACTAACGCTATGTATTTTCTCATACAGATTACCTCCTTGTTATAGTTCTATTTGCATAGACAATATCAATAAAAAATCTGAAAAACATCTCGGTTTTTATATAATATACCATTCTCGTGATTCTTTCAATGCTTGAAAATAGGTCGTTTTAGCTAAAGCGACAGAGTTAGGACCCATCAGTCTAAATGTAAAAGGGACGTTGTGGACCACCTCTTGCGGCAGGGGGGAAATCGTGATACAATACCCCCCGAATTAGACGCCTGCCTGGACAGGGTGCCAGACAGGCGCGCGATCATACCAAAGGATAGAGACCTATGACGACTTATAATGCCGGACAATATGATATCGCTATCATTGGGGCGGGCCACGCCGGGATTGAGGCTGCCCTGGCCGCCGCCCGGATGGGCCTGCGGACGCTGTGCTTTACCATCAACCTGGACGCGGTGGGTAATATGCCCTGCAATCCCGCCATCGGGGGGACAGGCAAGGGCCACCTGGTCCGGGAGCTGGACGCCCTGGGGGGAGAGATGGCACGGGCCGCCGACCAGGCCTGCATCCAGTACCGACTGCTCAACCGGAGCAAGGGCCCCGCTGTCTGGTCCTTACGGGCCCAGGCGGACCGCCGGGAGTACCAAAAGGTGATGAAGCACACCTTAGAGAGCCAGGAGAACCTGTGGGTCAAACAGGCAGAGGTGGTTCAGGTGCTGACGGAGGGGGGAGCCGTATCCGGGGTGGTGACCCACACCGGGGCGGTGTACCAGGTCAGAGCCGCGGTCGTCGCCACCGGCACCTATCTGGGGGGGCGGACCATCGTGGGAGAGGTGGTCCGGGACTCCGGGCCCGACGGACTGGCGGCCGCCCTGCCGCTGACTGCCTGCCTAGTAGAATTGGGCCTATCGATCCGTCGATTCAAGACGGGTACGCCCCCACGGGTCAACCGCCGTTCGGTGGATTTTTCGAAAATGGAGCTTCAGGAGGGGGACCGGGACGCCCAGCCCTTTTCCTTCTGGATGGACCACCATCTGGAAAACCGGGCTGTATGCTATCTCACCTACACCAATGAGAGAACTCATTCGGTGATCCGGGCCAATCTGGACCGCTCCCCTCTCTATGACGGCACCATTGAGGGCATCGGTCCCCGCTACTGCCCTTCTATTGAAACCAAGGTGGAGCGGTTCCCAGACAAGGAGCGCCACCAACTGTTCATTGAACCCATGGGGCTGGATACCGAGGAGCTGTATATTCAGGGCCTCTCCTCCTCCCTGCCGGAGGAGGTCCAGATTCAGATGCTCCACACGATTCCCGGCCTGGAACAGGCCGAGATGACACGCCCCGCCTATGCCATCGAGTACGACTGCATGGACCCCACCGGCCTGCTCCCTACCTTGGAAACAAAGACGGTGTCCGGCCTATATGGAGCGGGACAGTTTAACGGCTCCTCCGGCTATGAGGAGGCGGCGGTCCAGGGCTTTGTGGCCGGTGTCAATGCCGCCCTGAAGATACTGGGAAGGCCCCCCCTGGTCCTCCGGCGGGACCAGGGATATATCGGCGTCCTCATCGACGACCTGGTGACAAAGGGGACCAACGAGCCGTACCGCATGATGACCTCCCGCACAGAATACCGCCTTCTCCACCGCCAGGACAACGCCGACCGGCGGCTGGCCTCCATCGGGCGGGAATTGGGGCTGCTCTCTGAGACGCAATATGGGCGAGTGCTGGAAAAGGGCCGGGCGGTGGAGCTGGAGGTCCGCCGTCTGGAACACACGGGCACCCCGCCCTCCCCTGAGCTGGACCGGCTGCTGGAGGAGCGGGGCGAGCCCCAGGTGAGGAATGGGGCCAAGCTGGCCGACCTGCTGCGCCGGCCCAGGCTGACCTACGCTGATCTGGCCCCCTTTGACCCGGACCGCCCGGACCTGGCCCCCGCCGTGGCCAGCGAGGCAGAGATCACCATTAAATATGAAGGCTATATCCAGCGGCAGCTGCGCCAGGTGGAGGAGGTCAAGCGGCTGGAGGCCCGGCCTCTGCCTGCGGACCTGGACTACCAGTCCATCCAGGGACTGCGGCTGGAGGCCCGGCAGAAGCTGAATGATATCCGCCCCCAAAACCTGGGCCAAGCCAGCCGGGTGTCCGGGGTATCCCCGGCGGACGTGGCGGTGCTGATGGTATATTTGAAGCAAAATAACAGCATCTGATTTTGGAGGACCATCCATGGATGTTTTTATGCTATGGCACATATACGAGCAAAGAGATGGCACTGGTATTCATAATGAGGAAAAGCTGATTGGCGTTTTTTCCTCGAAGGCCAACGCGCGGGAAGCAATAGAACGCTTAAAAGATAAGGAAGGATTTCGGGATCTCCCCCAATGCTGTTTTGAGATTCATAAGACAGAGATGGACCGGATCAGCTGGGAAGATGGATTTACTACGATCCGTTGGAGGGAAGCTGAACCATGAACCTGACACAAATCAAGGGCAATACCTGGGTGCTGGAGGGACAGGAGTTTATCCCTCTTTATAGGCTGGATGAGCGCCGCTGCGTCCTGCTGGACAACGGTCTGGTCCAGGAGCAGAAGGAGCTGGAGGAGAGCCTGAAGGGGGCCGGACTGGTCCCGGCGGGCATCCTGTGCTCCCACGCCCATATCGACCACTGTGGAAACAGCGCCTATCTCCAGCGGAAATACGGTATACCGGAAGCGCTTACCGCTCCGGAAGCGGGGATGTGCGCCAATCTGCTGACGCTGAAGTGCTATTTTCTCACCCTGCCGCCTGAAACGGTGGCGGAGGAGTCCTCCAATATGATTCATACCCCCGACGTGATTATCCCGCCAGGGGACGGCCCCTTCTCCTTCTGCGGCGCGGAGTTTCACATCGTCCACACCCCAGGCCACTCCGCTGGCCACATCTGTACGGTCACGCCGGACAATGTGTGCTATACAGCTGACGCCCTGTTGAGCTATGAGATGATAGAGGCCAAGCTGCCATACAGCTTGAGCCACCAGGCGGCTATTGGCAGCCGGGAAAAGCTGCGGGGGCTGGGGTGTGACTACTATATTATGGCCCATCGGGGGGTGTGCGGTTCCGGGGAGATCGACACGCTTATTGAGGAGAACCAGAAGCTGGTTCGGCGCCGGGCCCAGGAGATATTCGAGCTGGTGGACCGGCCCATGACGGCCAGTGAGATCGACCAGGCCGCCTGCGCCCGCTATGAGCTGTACACCAGAAAGAACCGGCGGGCCCTGCGCTTTGAGCGGAATATCCGCTTCTTTGTGGAGTATCTGGTGGATACAGGGCAGCTGGAAATGTCATGCCAGAGGGGCGTAGTGCTGTACAGCCGTCCCAAGGCTTGAGCCCCCTTCGGTCTCTGACAGAAAAAGATAGACAGGCGCTTGTGGAACGGAGCAGTTCCTGATATACTGACTCTAGCTTATGCAAATATGAAAGGAGCTTTTGTCATGAAAGAGATCATTTCCACCGAAAAGGCGCCTGCCGCCATCGGACCCTACTCCCAGGCGGTCAAGGCCGGAAACCTGCTGTTCATTTCGGGGCAGATCCCCGTGGACCCCGCTACCGGCGAGGTGGTAGAGGCCACTATCCAGGCCCAGACGGCTCAGTCGCTGACCAATCTGAAGGCCATCCTGGCCCATGCGGGCGGGACGATGGGCCATGTGGTGAAGACCACAGTGTTTCTCAGCGATATGGAAAACTTTGTGGAGATGAACCGGGTATATAAGACCTTTTTTGAGGCCGAATGCCCCGCCCGCTCCGCTGTCCAGGTGGCCCGGCTGCCCAAGGACGTACTGGTGGAGATCGAGGCCATCGCCGTCCTGTAAGAACTATCCTGCGCTTGCGGCCTGGTTTGGATATATAAGCTATGGTGTTTCAGGCGCGCGTCGGAAGAAAATCGCGGAAAAGGCTTGCAATCCGGGAAAAATTGTGGTACACTTTCCTGTACTTCCGGGTTCGCCTGGATAATTTCTGGAATCTGTGCCCCACCGGGCCTTGAAAGGAACGAAAACAATGCTGAATATGATTCTTACTGTCCTCCAGGTCCTGTGTGGTCTGGCTGTTATCGCTGTGGTTATGCTCCAGTCTGGTAAGAGCGCCGGCCTGTCTGGTGCCATCGCCGGTGGCGCGGACACCTTCCTGTCCAAAAATAAGGCCAAGAGCGTGGATGCCAAACTGGCCAAGATGACCAAGTGGGTGGCCATCCTCTGGATCCTGCTGACCTTGTCCCTGAGCATCGTACACTGATCAAAAAGCGCCCCGTCCATCTGGACGGGGCGCTCTTCTTATCTCCAGGATAAAATACACCGTGTTCTGGCCTCCGTCAGAACACGGTGCAGCTTATTTTTGCAGTCAGGACTTCTTTCGGGAAGCCTCCCGCATCCGGTCGCCGTGGTCCAGCAGCCGCTTGCGGAGACGGAGATTCTCCGGGGTACACTCCAACAGCTCGTCGTCAGCCAGGAACTCCAGGCACTGCTCCAGGGACAGGACCTTTGGGGGCACCAGGCGGAGGGCCTCGTCAGAGCCGGAGGCCCGCATATTGGTCAGCTGCTTCTTCTTGCAGACATTGACGGAGATATCCTCCGCCTTGGGGCACTCGCCCACGATCATGCCGCCGTAGACAGGGGTGCCGGGGCCGATAAACAGCTGGCCCCGCTCCTGGGCGTTAAACAGGCCGTAGGTCACCGCCTCGCCAGTCTCGAAGGCCACCAGCGAGCCGGTGGAGCGGCGGCTGATCTCCCCCTTCATGGGGGCGTAGCGGTCAAAGACAGAGGCCATGATGCCCTCTCCCTTGGTATCAGTGAGGAACTCGTTGCGATAGCCGAACAACCCGCGGGAGGGGACCAGAAATTCTACCTTCATCCGGTCACCCACAGGGGTCATCTCCACCAGATCCCCCTTCCGGGAGCCGATCTTCTCCATCACGGCGCCTACACAGTCAGAGGGGACGTCCACCACCAGCCGCTCAATGGGTTCGCACTTCACTCCGTCGATCTCCTGGTACAACACACGGGGCGGGGAGACCTGGAGCTCATAGCCCTCCCGGCGCATGGTCTCAATGAGGATGGACAGGGACATCTCTCCCCGGCCGGCCACGTTGAAGGAGTCGGTGGAACCCTCCACCTCGCTTACCTTTAAAGATACGTCCTTCATAGTCTCCCGGAACAGGCGCTCCCGGAGTTGCCGGCTGGTGACGAACTTGCCCTCCCGGCCGGCAAAGGGGGAGTCGTTGACGGAGAAAGTCATCTCGATGGTGGGCGCGGAGATCTTGACAAACTCAATGGGTTCCACCTTGTCGGGGGCGCAGATGGTGTCCCCAATGGTGATATCCCCAATGCCGCTCATGGCTACGATGCTGCCCGCCTCCGCCTGCTGGACGGGCACCTTGGACAGGCCGTCAAACTCATACAGGGCGGACACCTTGGCCTTCTTGGGGGCGGCGTCCGGGTCGTGGTAGTTACACACCGCAATCTCCTGGTTTTGGCGGATAGTGCCCCGCTCAATCCGGCCGATGGCGATGCGGCCCACGAACTCGTTATAATCAATGGAGGACACCAGCATCTGGAAGGGGGCCTCCAGGTCCACCTCGGGGGCGGGGATGTAGTCAATGATGGTATCAAACAGGGGCTTCAAGTCGCTGCCCGCCACATCAGGCTGGACGGAGGCAGTGCCTTGCCGGCCGGAGCAGAACAGCATAGGGCTGTCCAACTGCTCGTCGGTGGCGTCCAGGTCCAGCAGCAGCTCCAGCACCTCGTCGATGACCTCGTATACCCGCTGGTCAGGGCGGTCGATCTTGTTGACCACCACGATGACCCGGTGGCCCAGTTCCAGGGCCTTAGACAGCACAAAGCGGGTCTGGGGCATGGGCCCTTCGGCGGCGTCCACCAGCAGGATGACTCCGTTAACCATCTTCAAGATGCGCTCCACCTCGCCGCCAAAGTCGGCGTGGCCCGGCGTGTCTACGATGTTGATTTTTACATCGCCGTACTGGACGGCGGTGTTCTTGGCGGTAATGGTGATGCCCCGCTCCCTCTCCAGGTCGTTGGAGTCCATGACCCGATCCACCACGGCCTGATTTTCCCGGTAGACACCGGACTGCTTCAACAGCTCGTCCACCAGGGTGGTCTTGCCGTGGTCCACGTGGGCGATGATGGCGACATTTCTCAACTTTTCATTTTTCATGCAGTGATTCTCCTTACCTATGGCAAAACCACTCGGAGCCCTATTGCCCATGGGGCGCGCCGAATGGCGTGTATAAAATACTGCGCGGGGCAGGAGCTCGTCGGTGGAGAGACCAGCGCCCGCCCAACATCCATTAATAATTTCTCCGAGACGCAGGGTCACAGGAGGGACTTGTTCCATGTGGCAGAGGAAGCTTGAGTTTCAGACGTGGTATTATATCTCCAATCCGAAAAAAAAGCAACGGCTTTCCAAAAAAATCAGACTCTATCTACAATCGTTGGCACCATGTTACAGGTTTTTCGCAAAGAAAGGAAACCTTTTTCGTCAATTTTCGTCTGACTAAATAGAAAGGCCCTACTACTTCCCTGGAAGGGGCACCCAGAAAATCGAAAAAATGTTCGAAAAATGTCTTGACAGACTCGAACATCTGTTGTATTTTTAAAACAGAACATTTGTTCCGTTTTGGAGAGACTGAAAAAAGTCCGGTTTATAGGACGTTTTATTTCTTATAGTAGGTTCAAAGCGTTAGGAGGGATCTTGGATGCAGACGATCTATTATACTACCACCCATTTTGTCCGCCACACAGGAAATGTGGTAGATCTGGAGGAGTACCGCCGGAAGCTAGCCCTGACTAGAGAGGGCAACTTGGCCCCTCTGCCGGAGGAGCGGGAGGAACCGGAAGCGCCCCGCCTGCATCTGGTGGCAGTTCAGGACCGACGTGCCCGGAACTCCAACAGGGCGGCCCGCCGGGCTTGGGCGCTGGATATTTGTGCCAGCATGGGCGTGCTCCTTATGACACTGACGTTTACCCTTCGTGTGCTGGCGGTGTAAGGCCGTTTTGGATGCTTCCCGCTCATTTCTTCCCTCATCCCGGCAAAATCACTGAAATTTTGGCGGAGGCCGCTCCAATTTTGGGCGGCCCCCGCCTTTTTGTGGTAATTTCCGCCGATGGAAAGAAAAAATACAATATTTTATTGCGGATGCCGGGCTATAAAATTCCCCCCGATTGAGGAAAACGAACTCGTCGAGTTTTGGCAAAGGGGTTGACGTGACGGCGGAAACCGTGTATATTCTACTTTGTAACCAAATTGTAACTCTTTTATCCGATCTGTAATTTTTTCGCGTCGTCGATTGCGAGGGATACCATGAGCGAATATCGGGAGCGGTCACGGAGGAGGTCCTCCGGTCCGCGGCCAAATCAAAAGCAGCCAAAGGAAAAGATCAACTGGGCGCAGCTCCGTCTTGGACTAATCCGCCAGTGCAAAGGGACGGGCGAGTGGGCCCGCATCCATTTCCGCCGCTGGGTCCATGTGCTCCACAGCGAATCGGGCGGCCGGTGGACTGTGGGGCCCGCCTCCTTTTTGGGTGTGTCCGCTGCCCTAGGGCTGGCGCTGACCATCACCACTCTCTACTCCTCCAGCTACGCCGTCACCGTAGACGGAGAGAAGGTGGGCGTGGTGGCCGACCAGGATATCGTATCCGCCGCCATTCAGGAGGTGGAGGCGGAGGGATCCTCCCTGCTGGGCTATGACTACCAGGTGGAGGGGGACATCGACTATCAGTTTACCCTGACGCTGAAGACCGAGCTGGACGGAGAAAAGGAGATCGAAAATTACTTTTACGACCAGCTCAACTCGGTCAGCGACCATCTGCGCAAATACCAAGTGTCCGTGGATGGAGAGGTCATCGGCGTGGTCAAGGACGAGGCTGCCCTCAACGAGATGCTGGACCAGATGCAGGACCAATACGTCACAGAGAATACCGTATCCGCTGACTTCGTGGAGGATGTATCGGTAGACTATATCTACTCCGCCGACAATATGATGACCGTCGAGGAGATGCACCAGGCCCTGACGGCCAATACCACCGGCGAGACCACTTACACCGTGGTCAAGGGGGATACCTATAACGGCATCGCCTACGCCAACGACATGTCCCTCAGTGATCTGATGGCCCTCAATCCCCAGGCGGATATCAACCGGCTGATGATCGGAGACGTGGTCAACGTCAAGGAGGTCATCCCCACCGTATCGGTGGAGACCGTGGAAGAGGTCACCTATCACGAGGCCATCGCCTGCCCCGTGGAGACCCAGGAGGACAGCTCCATGTATAAGGGGGACTCCAAGATCCTCGTTCAGGGCGAGGAGGGCGAGGCGCTGGTAGAGGCCACCGTTACCTATGTGAACGGCGTGGAGAAGGAGCGGGACATCCAGAGCTCCACCACGCTCCGGGAGCCCACCACCACCATTAAAGCGGTGGGGACCAAGGAGAAGCCTAAGACAGCCTCCAAGGGCTATTTCATCTGGCCCATTAAGGGGAAGATCAACTCCTACTTCGGCGGCCGATATATTTTTGGCAGTTACAGTTACCACTCAGGTCTGGATATCAAGGCCAGCTACGGCGCCTCCATCAAGGCAGCGGACGGCGGAACCGTCACCTTCGCGGGCTGGAAGGGTACCTACGGCAATCTGGTCATTATCACCCACGACAACGGGACGCAGACCTATTACGCCCATAACTCCTCCCTTCTGGTCTCCGCTGGGGAGAAGGTGTACCAGGGCCAAGTTATCGCCAAGGCGGGCAGCACTGGCCGGTCCACTGGCAATCACTGCCACTTCGAGGTCCGCGTGAACGGCAGCGCTGTTAACCCCTTGAATTATCTGAAATAAAAAAGGCCGCGGTCTTTATAGACCGCGGCCTCTTTGTGCCTTTTTAGTTCCAGGGGGCCAGCTCCACCCGGACAAAATAGCCCTGGGGATGGCGGCAGACAGGACACTGAGCCGGGGCGGCCGTGGAGGTGACTACCCAGCCACAGTGGAGGCAGGTCCATTGCACTTCCACGTCAGAAAAGAACAACTGGCCTTTCTCCAGCAGGTCAGCGAATTTTCCGAACCGGTCTCCGTGAGTCTGCTCTACCCGCGCGATATTCTCAAATAGCTTACCGACCAGGGGGAAGCCCTCGGACATGGCCACCTGGGCAAAGTGCTGGTAGTCGTGCTCCCACTCCTGATACTCGTTATGCTGGGCCGCCCGCAGATGGGCCAGCAGGTTGTCATACAGGTCCACGGGGTAGGTGCCGTCGATCTGGATGGTCTGGCCGTTAAGCTGGGCCAGTTGGCCATAGAACTGCTTGGCGTGGGTCTTTTCCTGGTCGGCGGTGAACAAAAAGACACCCCGGAGCACCTCCAGCCCCTCCTTGTGGGCAATGCCGGCGGCGATGGTATAACGGTTCCGGGCCTGGCTCTCCCCCGCGAAAGCACGCATCAGGTTCTCCCTGGTCTGGCTGTGGGCAAAGGCCTGCATATTGTCGGACATAAAGCTCCCTCCTCGGTATAAAATATGGATTCCCCCACAGTATGCCCAGGGAGCGGAACCATTACTCCCGGCAAGAGCGGGATGTCCTGGGCTTTTTTTGGCCTTTTTCTTGCCTTTTCCGTAGAGGGGCATTATAATAGGAGCAATGACGGGGTGTCTTGTCACCCGAAACTAAGGAGGCTTTCTCAAATGAAAGCAAAGACCAACTTGACCATGCTCTGCGACTTCTACGAGCTGACGATGGCCAACGGCTACTTCCAGACCGGGCTGGCCGACCGGATCTGCTATTTTGACGTGTTCTATCGCTCGGTCCCCGACAAGGGCGGCTTTGCCCTGGCCGCCGGCCTGGCCCAAGTCGTCGAGTATATCCAGGAGCTGCGCTTTGACGAGGAGGACCTGGGCTATCTTCGGAGCAAGGGCTGCTTCAGCGAGGAGTTCCTCGACTTCCTCCGGGACTTCCGGTTTACCGGCGACATCTGGGCCGTGCCGGAGGGCACCCCCGTATTCCCCGGCGAGCCCCTGCTCACTGTTCGGGCGCCCGCTATCCAGGCCCAGTTTATCGAAACCTTCCTGCTGCTCACCCTGAACCACCAATCCCTGATTGCCACCAAATCCAACCGTATCGTTCGGGCGGCGGAGGGCCGGCCTGTGGCGGAATTTGGCTCCCGCCGGGCCCACGGGCCGGACGGCGCCCTGCTGGGCGCCCGTGCCAGTTATATCGCCGGCTGCTCGGCCACGGCCTGCACCATGGCCGACCAGTGGTATGGTTCCCCCGCCACCGGCACCATGGCCCACTCCTGGGTCCAGATGTTCCCCGACGAGTACACCGCGTTTAAGACGTACTGCCAGCTCTACCCCAACAACGCCACCCTGCTGGTGGACACCTATAACGTGCTCAAGTCCGGCGTGCCCAATGCCATCCGGGCCTTTCAGGAGGTCCTGCTGCCCCAGGGGATCACCAAGTGTGGGATCCGGCTGGACTCCGGCGACTTGACTTACCTGTCTCAGAAGGCGCGGGAGATGCTGGACGAGGCGGGGCTGACCGGCTGCAAGATCGTGGCCTCCAATGCCCTGGACGAGTATATCATCCGGGACTTGGTCCGCCAGGGGGCCCGTATTGACTCCTTTGGCGTGGGCGAGCGGCTCATTACCTCCCGCTCTGAGCCCGTCTTTGGCGGGGTGTATAAGCTGGCTGCCATCGAGGACGGCCAGGGCAATATCATTCCCAAGATCAAGATCAGCGAGAACGCCGCCAAGATTACCACACCTCATTTTAAGAAAGTATACCGCATTTTCTCCAAGGACACAGGAAAGGCGGAGGCCGACCTGATCTGCCTCCACGACGAGGAGTTTGACTTTGACCAGCCGCTGGAGCTCTTTGACCCGGACGCCACCTGGAAGCGAAAGGTCTTTACCAGCATCGAGGCCCGGGAGCTGCTGGTTCCTGTGTTCCGGGGAGGCGAGCTGGTGTACCAGGTCCCCGACCTGCAGACCAGCCGGTCCTACTGCCAACGGCAGGTGGATGCCCTGTGGGACGAGGTCAAGCGGTTCGAGAACCCCCATAACTACTATGTGGACCTGTCTCAGAAGCTGTGGGATATCAAGCAGGGTTTGCTGAACAGCCACGAGATGAAGTAAACAGGATCAAATGAGCCCTCCGGCCAAACGGCCGGAGGGCTGTTTTTCTATGATATTTGTCAAAAGGCACTTGACATACCTCGTTTCTCTAGGTATTATATACCTAGAGAAACGAGGTATTTGGCGTGGAAGATTTCCCAGGAAAGAAAGGATGAACGAAATGAAGTTTGACAAGGGCCTGATGGCGGGGAGCAGTACGCTGCTGGTGCTGTCCCTGCTGGAGAGCGGAGATATGTATGGCTATCAGATGATTGAGGAGCTGGCCCGCCGATCCAACGATGCCTTTCAGATGAAGGAGGGCACTCTCTACCCTATCCTCCATGCCCTGGAGCAGGGCAAGTATCTGACCTCCTACCAACAGGAGGCCCCCACGGGACGGCAGCGGAAGTATTACCGCCTGACCAGGCGGGGGCGGGAACTGCTGGCCGACAAAAAGGAGGAGTGGAAGAACTTTCGTCAGGGCGTCAGCGACGTGCTGTCCGGCGGGGCCAACGCCCTGGGGCTGGCGTGAGAGGAACAGCCATGAAGAAAAGCGCCTTTCGGTTGACCCGTGGACAGAGGACTGTGCGAAATGTGGTAATTTTCCTGCTGGCTGTGGCTGTTTGGGTCGCTTTGCCCAAGATCCCACTGTGGATTATCGAGGGGCAGATCCGGGCAGAGGCCCGGCGGGATGGAGTGGAGCGGATCGAGGTGCTGTGGGCGGGAGCCATAGCCTGTGAGTCTGGCGACGGCGGCCATTTTCCCCTCTATGAATACAGCCTGCCAATGGTGCTGGCTCGGGGCGGAGGCCGGCTGTGGAGGGGTTATCTGACTACCTATGAAGGGGACGCCCATTTCGGCGGGGTCAGTAGTTGTCCGGAGCCCCAGGGACCGGCCCTGGTTTACCTGGCAGAGCCGGGAAATGGTGGGATCATTCCGGAAAATCCCCTCATCGGGGCGTGGATGGCGGCGGTGGATCTGCCTGAGGAGGCGGCTGCCGTCAAGTCCATTCTGGATTTCCGGGGAGGCGGCCTTTCCTATGGCACCAGCGACCGGGAATCCGACGACCGGGTGATTCTGACCACCATTCCCCGTCAGGTGACGGAGGTCAACGGAGGTTCCGATTTTCCCTATATCCTGGAGCTGTTGGACAGCGAGGGCGCTGTGTTGGGGCAAGTCCGGGGCAGTCTGACCGACCAATGGAGGTGAGGGAGTGGAGCGGGGAAACGTGCCGATAGACCGGTGGCTCGATCAAGCGGTGTCCGGCATCCGCTTTGGACCGGACCGGGCGGCAGTCCGGGCGGAGTTGGAGGCCCACATGGAGGACAAGGCGGCGGACCTTCAGCGGATTTTTCCGGATATCTCCCGCGAGGAGGCGGAGGAACGGACCCTGTCAGAGATGGGAGATCCGGCGGAGATCGGGAAGAAGCTGGCCAGGATCCACAAGCCCTGGCTGGGCTGGCTGTGGCAGTTCTCCAGGTTTCTGGCCTTGGCCGCGCTGCTCCTGCTGGCAGTGGAGGCGGTTATTGTGTTGCCCGTGGCCTGGGACCTGCTGTGGGCTTGGGTGCGGAGAGGATAAGGCGAGGGAGCGCGATGGAAAGAAAAAATGAGGCCGCCGTCAGCTGGCTGGACACGGCGGTGGGCGGCATCCGTTTTGGACCGGGCCGGGCGGCGGTGCGGGAAGAGCTGGAGGCCCACATGGAGGACAAGGCGGCGGACCTTCAGCGGATTTTCCCGGGTATCTCCCGCGAGGAGGCGGAGGAACGGGCCCTGTCAGAGATGGGAGATCCGGCGGAGATCGGGAAGGAGCTGGCCAGGGTCCATAAGCCCTGGCTGGGCTGGCTGTGGCGGGCTTCCGGGGTGCTGCTGGCCCTGGTTCTCATCGCCTTTCTGGGGCTAAATTTCGCCCTGGGGGACGATGCCTTTCTGGGGGACGACTCAGATGCGGAGTTTTGGGACTTTGACGCTATGCCCTTTGACCGGGGGCGGATGGACTGGTATGAAACCACCTATCTGCACGGCGAGGATCCCGGCCAGCTCCTTACCTTCTCCCCCGGCTTGGAGCAGGAGGCGGCGGGGCAGAGGATCTCGGCCCTGCGGGGCGCGCTCTGGGAGGAGGAGGGGACACAGGTACTCTACCTCTATCTCCGGGTGGACACCTGGAAATTCTGGGCGCTGGGAATCCTGAAGGAGGAGTGGATGACGGTCACTGACGACCGGGGGAATAGATACGGCCTGGGACTGGATGCTCCCCGGGATCCAAGTGGCGGGCTGCTCAGTTCCCTGTCCGGCGGGGCGGGCAAGGGCCCCTTCCACCGGGGATATACCCTGCGTGTCTGGGGAATAGACCCACAGGCGGAAACCATTTATCTGAGCTACGGCCCCGGAGATCCGGTATTTACCTTTACCTTAGACCTTGAGGAGGGGGCGGCATGAAGAAAAAGTGGAGAGAGCTCTGGTTCAGCCGCCCCCGGCTGGGGCGCGGGGGAAGGACGGTCCGGAATCTCCTTTTGACGGCGGCCCTGGCCCTGATGATCTGGGGACAGTACGGCTGTCCCCTGCCCACGGCGGAGATGGAATTTCGGCGGCTGGAGCGGCAGTATCTGCTGCCACGGAGCGAGATTGTGTATCAGACGGGCTTCTGGAACATCGGGGATGTTGAAGAGATTAAAAGCCGGGATGGAACTTACCTCAGTGTGTTCCAGCCGTTTGTGGCGGGAACGATAAAGGATCAGGTATACGCCGCCACGCTGTATGCGCCTGGGAAGCACATAATGAATGTCGTCCCTCTGGGCAAGGGACCGACCCCAATTCCAATCAACAGCGTGATTGCCTGGGTCCCGGAGCCCGGAAAGACATGGATGAGCGGATGCAACCTCCTGTTTTATCAGATCCCCGGAGAAACGACCCGGGGGGAGCTGGATGTAGACACGGTGCTTTTGGGGGGCGAGAGATTCGCCCGTTATGCCCAGGAAGGCATCTGTCTGGAGGAAGGGCTGTGGCTGTTTTCCATGAAGTCCCCGGAGGGGGGATATTCCGAAGACTGGTATGCGGGGGCATCTTATGCCCTGCGGCTGTATGGCGAGGGCGGGGAACTACTGCTGGAACAGGAGGGCGTTCTGCCGGAGCCGATGTAAAGGAGAGGGGCCGAAGCGCCCCTCTCTCCTTTTGGCGTTGCGTGACAGATGGAAGAAAGATACAAGATATAGTGCCTGAAAAGGCCGGAAAAGGGGCCGGAAGAAAACGACAAAAAAATTTTTAAAAAATGCTTGACACACACGGCGGTGTTGTTGTATGATAACCAAGCGCCTGCTAGGGCGCAGTCTGCGATGATGCGGGAGATTGCTCAGAAATGAGGTAACTTCCGCGGAGTATGTCCGATAATCGGGCGGCTGAGAGCTTCGTGCCACGGCGTATATCGTCTGGCGGGAAGGAACCGGCCTGTCATCATGCCGGTTTTTTTGTGGCCGGGAGTGATACGCACGAAAGCGTGGTAACACGAAAGGGCTCTCACCGTACGAAGGCTGGACAAAGTCAACTTTCGTATGTATTTAAGGAGGAAACCCAAAATGGCTCAGAAAGAAATGATCCGCATCCGTCTGAAGGCCTACGATCATCAGCTGATCGATCAGTCCGCTGAGAAGATCGTGGAAACCGCCAAGCGTACCGGCGCCGCCGTTTCCGGCCCCATTCCCCTGCCTACCAAGAAAGAGGTCGTTACCATCCTGCGGGCTGTACACAAGTATAAGGACAGCCGCGAGCAGTTTGAGCGCCGCACCCACAAGCGCCTGATTGACGTGATCAAGCCCTCCCAGAAGACTGTCGAGGCCCTGATGAGCCTGGAGCTGCCCGCTGGTGTGGAGATTGAAATTAAGCTGTAATTAAGGCTTGGTCTCAAAAATGTGCGGCGCAGCCGCGCGACCAAACCGAAGCCCGGCGATAGCGGGTTCGGTTTGGAGAGGAAAAGCAAGGAAGCGAACGAGGTTTTCGCCGCAGGCGGAAACGGAGTTTAGCGAACTTTGCTTTGACGATGTGTACCCGCTGCCTGTCGCCTATTGAGACAGGCGGGTCAAGTTGGAAAACCAATAGGAGCCCAATGCCCCAAGTTTTTCAACCAATAACCTTTATAGGAGGAAATCCAACATGGAGAAAGCGATCATCGGCAAAAAGATCGGCATGACCCAGATCTTCGATGAGGCTGGCAAGGTGATTCCCGTCACCCTGATCCAGGCCGGCCCCTGCACTGTGGTGCAGAAGAAGACCGCCGAGAAGGATGGCTATGAGGCCATTCAGCTGGGTTATCAGACCGTTCCTGAGCGCAAGCTCACCAAGCCCGAGCTGGGCCACCAGAAGAAGGCCGGCCTGGAGGAGCTGAAGAAGGTCCTCAAGGAGTTTGCCCTCAATGACTGCTCCAAGTTCGAGGTGGGCGATCAGCTGACCGCCAACATCTTTGCCGCCGGCGACTTTGTTGACGTCACCGGCATCAGCAAGGGCCACGGCTTCCAGGGCGTTGTCAAGCGCCACGGCGCCGCCATCAAGCGCATGACCCACGGCGGCGGCCCTGTCCACCGTCACCAGGGCTCTCTGGGCGCCGGCACCACCCCCGGCCACATCTATAAGGGCCGCGACGGCGCCGGACAGATGGGCAACGTACAGGTCACCGTCCAGAATCTGGACGTGGTCCAGGTGGACGAGGAGCTGGGCCTCATCGCCGTGCGCGGAGCCATCCCCGGCCCCAAGGGCGGCGTGGTCTTTGTGAAGAGCACCGTCAAGACCAACGTGGAGAAGAAGGCCGCCGAGATCGGCCGCGTCAACCCGCAGAAGGCTTCCGCCCGTGTCAACCCGCAGAAGGCTTCCGCCCGCAACAAGTAAGGAAAGGAGAGATTGAGTCATGCCTAAAGCTAACGTGTTCAACATGGCCGGTCAGCAGGTCGGCGAGATCGAGCTCTCCGAGGCCGTGTTCGGGATCGAGCCCAACCAGGCTGTGGTCCACGAGGTGGTCAAGAACCACCTGGCTAACTGCCGTCAGGGCACCCAGAGCGCTTTGACCCGCGCCGAGGTTTCCGGCGGCGGCAAGAAGCCCTGGCGTCAGAAGGGCACCGGTCACGCCCGTCAGGGTTCCACCCGGGCTCCCCAGTGGACCCACGGCGGCATCGTGTTTGCCCCCAAGCCCCGGGATTACAGCTATACTCTGAATAAGAAGGTCAAGCGCCTGGCCCTCAAGTCCGCTCTGTCCGCCAAGGCTGCCCAGGGCGCCGTTCTGGTAGTAGACGGTCTGAAGCTGGACGAGATCAAGACCAAGGCGATGAAGGAGATGCTCAACAGCATCGGCGCCTCCAAGTCCGTGGTCATCACCCCTGAGGTGGATCAGATCGTGGTCAAGTCCGCCCGGAACATCCCCGGCGTGGTCACCACCACCGCCAAGATCCTCAGCGTCTATGACATCGTAAACGCCAAGCAGCTGGTCATCGACAAAGCTGCCCTGGCTATCATCGAGGAGGTGTATGCGTAATGGCTACCACTGCTTATGACATCATCAAGCGCCCCATCATCACCGAGCAGTCCATGGAGCAGACTGAGATGAAGCGCTACACCTTCGAGGTCGCCAAGACCGCCAACAAGATTGAGATCGCCAAGGCGATTGAGGAGATCTTCGGCGTCAAGGTCGCCAAGGTCAACACCCTGAACATGCAGGGTAAGGAGAAGCGGATGGGGATGCGCCCCGCCGGCCGCCGGCCCAGCTGGAAGAAGGCCATGGTCACCCTGACCGCCGACTCCAAGTCCATCGAGTTCTTCGAGGGTATGGTGTAAGGAGGATATTGACAAATGGCTATTAAGACTTTTAAGCCCACAACCCCCTCCCGCCGTCACATGACTGTGTCCGCCTTCGAGGGGATCGATAAGAAGGCCAAGCCCGAGCGCGCTCTGACCGAAGTGCTGAAGAAACACGCCGGCCGCAACAGCTACGGCCGCATCACCGTCCGTCATCACGGCGGCGGAAACAAGCAGAAGTATCGTGTGATCGATTTTAAGCGGGATAAAGAGGGCAAGGCAACTGTGGTCAATCTGCAGTATGACCCCAACCGCTCCGCCAACATCGCCCTGATCGAGTATGAGGACGGCGAGCGCCGCTATATCCTGGCCCCCAACGGCCTGAAGGCCGGCCACATCATCATGACCGGCCCCGACGCCGACATCCTGCCCGGCAACTGCCTGCCCATCGCCAACATCCCTGTGGGCGAGGAGATCCACAACATCGAGCTGTACCCCGGCAAGGGTGCCCAGCTGGTCCGCGCCGCCGGCGTGGCCGCCCAGCTGATGGCCAAGGAGAACGGCATGGCTCAGATCCGCCTGCCCTCCGGCGAGGTGCGTTATGTCCGCGAGAACTGCAAGGCCACCATCGGCCAGGTGGGCAACACCGACTGGGCCAACATCCAGATCGGTAAGGCTGGCCGCAAGCGCCACATGGGTTGGCGGCCCACCGTCCGCGGCTCTGTTATGAACCCCAATGACCACCCCCACGGCGGTGGTGAGGGCAAGAGCCCCGTCGGCCGTCCCGGCCCTGTCACCCCCTGGGGCAAGCCCGCCCTGGGCTACAAGACCCGCAAGACGAAGAACCGCACTGATAAGTTCATCGTCAAGCGCCGCAATGCCAAGTAAGGAGGCTGTGAAAGATGAGCAGAAGCATTAAGAAAGGCCCCTTTTGCGCCCCCGAGCTGCTGAAGCGGGTCGATGAGATGAATGAAAAGAACGAAAAGAAGGTCCTGAAGACCTGGAGCCGCGCCTCCACCATCTTCCCCTCTTTCGTTGGACACACCTTTGCTGTACACGACGGCCGCAAGCATGTGCCCGTCTATGTCACCGAGGACATGGTCGGCCACAAGCTGGGCGAGTTTGTGCCCACCCGCACCTTCAAGGGCCACGCGGGCAGCAAGACCGGTAAGTAAGGAGGAGAGAGCATGGAAGCGAAAGCAAATCTGAAATATCTGCGGATCTCTCCCCGTAAGGTGAAGATCGTCCTGGACCTGATCCGGGGCAAGGATGTGGGTACCGCCACCGCCATCCTGCTGCAGACCCCCAAGGCCGCCTCTGAGCCTGTGCTCAAGCTGCTGAAGAGCGCCGCCGCCAACGCGGAGAACAACCACCAGATGGACCCTGAGAAGCTGTATGTGTCCGCCTGCTACGCCAACCCCGGCCCCATTATCAAGCGCATCATGCCCAGGGCTCAGGGCCGCGCGTACCGGATCAACAAGCGCACTTCTCACGTCACCATTGTTGTGAGCGAGCGCTAAGGGAGGAGGAACAATATGGGACAGAAAGTTAATCCCCACGGACTGCGCGTGGGTGTCATTAAGGATTGGGACTCCCGCTGGTATGCCCGCAACGAGAAGGTGGGCGACCTGCTGGTGGAGGACAAGAAGATCCGTGACTACCTGAAGAAGACCCTCTACGGCGCCGGTATCCCCAAGATCGAGATCGAGCGGGACAACGCCAAGACCCGCATTTACCTGCACTGTGCCCGCCCCGGCGTGGTCATCGGCAAGGGCGGCGAGGACATCAAGAAGATCGAGGCCCAGCTGGTCAAGATGACCGGCAAGCCTGTGGATCTGAAGATCGTAGAGGTTCGGGACGCCGATACCAATGCCCAGCTGGTGGCTGAGAACATCGCCCAGCAGCTGGAGAAGCGGATCGGCTTCCGCCGGGCGATGAAGAACGCTATGGGCCGCGCCATGCGCGCCGGCGCCAAGGGCATCAAGACCTCCTGCTCCGGCCGTCTGGGCGGCGCTGAGATCGCCCGCACCGAGCACTATCACGACGGCACCATTCCCCTGCAGACCCTCCGGGCCGACATCGACTACGGCTTTGCTGAGGCTGCCACTACCTACGGCCGCATCGGCGTGAAGGTGTGGATCTACAAGGGCGAGGTGCTCACTCAGGCCCTGCGTACCACCCCCCGCACTCTGGATACCAGCAAGCCCTACCAGGAGCGCCGTGACCGTCCCCGCCGTGACCGCCGGGATGGTGACCGCCGTCAGGGCGGCTTCAACCGTGACCGCCAGGGTGGGTTCAATCGTGACCGCCAGAACGGCGGATTCAACCGTGGCCCCCGCCCCGCCGGTCAGGCCAACACTCCTAAGGAAGGAGGCGCTCAGTAATGCTGCTCCCTAAGCGCGTAAAGTACCGCCGCGTCCACCGCGGACGCATGAAGGGCAAGGCCATGCGCGGCAACACCATCGCCTACGGTGAGTTTGGCCTGCAGGCTATTGAGCCCGCGTGGATCACCAGCAATCAGATCGAGGCTGCCCGTATTGCCATGACCCGTTATACCAAGCGTGGTGGTAAGGTCTGGATCAAGATCTTCCCCGACAAGCCCGTGACTGAGAAGCCCGCCGAGACCCGCATGGGCTCCGGTAAGGGCTCCCCTGAGTACTGGGTGGCCGTGGTCAAACCCGGCCGTGTGATGTTCGAGATCGCCGGCGTTTCTGAGGAAACTGCCCGTGAGGCCCTGCGCCTGGCCAGCCACAAGCTGCCTGTCAAGTGCAAAATCGTCAAGCGTGAAGAGACCGAGAAGGGTGGTGAAGCGTAATGAAGGCCAATGAAGTCCGTAAGATGTCTGCCGCGGAGCTTGAGAACAAGCTGAAGGATCTGAAGAAAGATCTGTTCAACCTGCGCCTCCAGCACGCCACCAACCAGCTCGATAATCCGATCCGGATCGCTGAGGTCAAGAAGGATATCGCCCGGGTCAAGACCATCATTCGCGAGCAGCAGCTCGCCGGCCGCTAAGAGGAGGAATAGAAGATGGAAAACAGAACTTCTTCTCGTAAGACCAGAGTCGGCCTGGTGGTTTCGGACAAGATGGATAAGACCGTTGTGGTCGCCATCGCCGACCGCGTGGCCCATCCTCTGTATAAGAAGATCGTGAAGAGAACCTATAAGCTGAAGGCCCATGATGAGAACAACCAGTGTGGCGTGGGTGACCGCGTCAAGGTCATGGAGACCCGCCCCTTGTCCAAGGACAAGCGCTGGCGCGTGGTTGAGATCATCGAGAAAGCGAAGTAAGGAGGTGTCGGTATGATTCAGGAAGAAAGCTATCTGAAGGTGGCCGATAATACCGGCGCCAAGGAGATCAAGACCATCCGGGTGCTGGGCGGCTCCAAGCGCAAGTTCGGCAACATCGGTGATGTGGTGGTCGCCTCCGTCCGCAAGGCCGCTCCCGGCGGCACTGTTAAGAAGGGCGAAGTGGTCAAGGCCGTCATCGTCCGTTCCGCCAAGGGCGTCCGCCGCGCCGACGGCTCCTATGTCCGTTTCGACGACAACGCCGCCGTCCTCATCAAGGACGATAAGAATCCCCGCGGCACCCGTATCTTTGGCCCAGTGGCCCGTGAGCTGCGCGACAAGGACTATATGAAGATCTTGTCCCTGGCTCCCGAAGTGCTGTAAGGGAGGGCAATGAAGATGAATAAGATGAGCATCAAGAAGGACGACCTGGTTGTCGTCCTGTCCGGCAAGGACAAGGGCAAGCAGGGCAAGGTCCTGGAGGTCATGCCCAAGGACGGCAAGGTCATTGTTGAGAAGATCAACATGGTCTCTCGCCACACCAAGCCCCGCAAGCAGGGCGATCAGGGCGGTATCCTGCAGAAAGAGGCCCCCCTCTACGCCTGCAAGGTGCAGCGTGTCTGCCCCAAGTGCAACAAGCCCACCCGTCCGGCCCACAAGCTGCTGGCTGACGGCAAGAAGGTCCGCGTCTGCAAGAAGTGCGGCGCCGAGATTTAAGAGAGGAGGAACGATTCGAAATGGCTAATACCCCTAACCTGAAGAAGCTGTACCAGGACGAGGTCGCTCCTGCTCTGATGCAGAAGTTCGGCTATAAGTCCGTGATGCAGATCCCCCGCCTGGAGAAGATCGTGGTCAACGTTGGCTGCAGCGAGGCCCGTGAGAACGCCAAGGTGCTGGATGCCGTGGTCAATGACCTGACCACCATCACCGGCCAGAAGGCCGTTATCACCAAGGCCAAGAAGTCTGTGGCCAACTTCAAGCTCCGTGAAGGTATGCCCATTGGAGCGAAAGTTACCCTGCGGGGCAACAAGATGTGGGAGTTCCTGGACCGCCTGTTCAATGTGGCCCTGCCCCGTGTCCGTGACTTCCGCGGCATCTCCGCCGACGCCTTCGACGGCCGCGGCAACTACGCCCTGGGCGTGAAGGAGCAGCTGATCTTCCCCGAGATCGAGTACGACAAGATCGACAAGATCCGCGGCATGGACATCGTGGTGTGTACCACCGCTAAGACCGATGAGGAGGCCCGTGAGCTGCTGAAGCTGGTGGGCGCTCCCTTTGCCGGCCGCTAAGGAGGAGGAAGAGTTATGGCTAAGAAATCTATGATCCTGAAGCAGCAGCGTGCGCCCAAGTTCTCTAGTCGGCAGTACAACCGCTGCAAGCTGTGCGGTCGTCCCCACGCCTATCTCCGGGACTACGGCATCTGCCGTATCTGCTTCCGTGAGCTGGCCTATAAGGGCGAAATCCCCGGCGTGAAGAAGGCATCCTGGTAATCTTTCTGTTATGCTTTGGTTGGGGCGGCCTGCCGTACAATAAGTGCGGCGGCGGCCCCCATCACCGAATAAAATCGTTGCCAGGAAGAAGGCGCCTTTTTTCAAGGCGCTCCGCCCTCCCTCTTAGGAGAAGCGCGACAAAATCTGCGGTTTTTACAGTCCGGAACGTGGGAAATTTCCCCGTTCCGGCGTAAATCTCTCCACCTGCCCGTGTGTGCGAGGCAAAAAAACCTTGCTATATCAGGCTGTATGGAGTATAATAAATTGTTGTCGCCCCTTGGAAATGACACAATAAACTCCCAACGTAGTCGGGAGTGCGCACCCGGAACCGCCAGTCAGAAAAAGATTGGCGGCTGCGGGGATTTGTCCTGTCCCCTATCAAAGACCGGAGACCGGCGCCGAAAGCGCTCCGTCCGGAAGTGGGACAGGGTATCCAGGTCGATCCCACCTCAGGTGGTATTGATAACTGCGCCTGCCCCAACCAGGAGCAAAGACGGTCAACAGGTCGGGAACCACCTAATTCTCGATACCTTGCCGTCTGTACCGGGAAGTGCTGCGTCGCTTTGGAAAGCGCGGTGAGACCAAAGAGAGGGACACAAATCAGAAGGGTCTGCTCAGACGATTGTGTTCTGATATGGAGGAAAGCTGTGTGCTCCCAGGGTAACAATGCACGACAAGGTAAACTTATATAGGAGGTAAACTTCATGCACATCACCGATCCCATTGCGGATATGCTGACCCGCATCCGCAACGCGAACAACGCCAAGCATGACACCGTGGACGTCCCCGCGTCCAACATGAAGAAGGCCATCGCGCAGATCCTGCTGGATGAGGGCTATATCAAGAACTTCCAGCTGATCGACGACGGCACTCAGGGCGTGATCCGCGTCACTCTGAAGTACAATGCCGGCAAGGAAAAGGTCATCTCCGGTCTGCGCCGGGTGTCCAAGCCCGGTCTGCGCGTCTATGCCGGCGCCGATGAGCTGCCCCGTGTTCTGCACGGCCTGGGCATCGCCATCGTATCCACGTCCAAGGGCGTCATGACCGATAAGGCCGCTCGTGCGGCCCATGTCGGCGGCGAAGTCCTGGCATTTGTCTGGTAAGGAGGGTCATAGGAATGTCTAGAATTGGTAGAGCTCCTATCGCCATTCCCGCCGGAGTGGAGATCAAGGTAGAGGACAACAACGTTGTCACTGTCAAGGGTCCCAAGGGCACCCTGACCCAGCAGTTTAACCCCAACATGGCTATCGCCATGGAAGAGGGCGCACTGCACGTCACCCGTCCCAATGACGCCAAGGAAAACCGTGCCCTGCACGGCCTGACCCGCACCCTCATCCACAACATGGTGGTGGGCGTCACCGAGGGCTACAAGAAGGAGCTGGACGTCAATGGCGTCGGCTATCGTGTGGCCAAGGAGGGCAACAAGCTGGTCATGAACCTGGGCTACTCCCACCAGGTGGTCGTGGAGGAGATCCCCGGCATTGAGATCGAGGTCCCCGGCCCCAACAAGATCATTATCCACGGCTGCGACAAGCAGCAGGTGGGCCAGTTTGCCGCCGAAGTGAGAGAGAAGCGTCCCCCTGAGCCTTACAAGGGCAAGGGCATCAAGTATACAGACGAGGTCATCCGCCGCAAGGCTGGTAAGACCGGCGCCAAGAAGTAAGAAGGAGGTGTGCCACTATGATCAACAGACCCGATACTCGTTCTCAGCGTATCAAGCGCCACAAGCGCGTGCGTGCTAAAATCTCCGGCACGCCCGAGCGTCCCCGGCTGAACGTATTTCGCAGCGAAACCAATATCTACGCCCAGATTATTGACGATGTGAGCGGAAAGACCCTGGTTTCTGCGTCTTCCCTGGAGAAGGACTTTGCCTGCGAGGGCACCAAGACCGACGCCGCCAAGCAGGTGGGCGTCACTGTGGCTGAACGTGCCAAGGCCAAGGGCATCGAGAACGTGGTCTTTGACCGCGGCGGCTATGTCTATCACGGCCGCGTGAAGGCTCTGGCCGAGGGCGCCCGTGAGGGCGGCTTGCAGTTCTAAGGGAGGAGGAAACGATAAATGGCTAGATTTGAGAGAGAACCCAGCGAGTTCGTGGAGAAGCTCGTTTCCCTGAACCGCGTGTCCAAGACCGTCAAGGGCGGTCGTGTCATGAAGTTCGCCGCCCTGATGGTGGTGGGCGATGAGAAGGGCCGCGTAGGCTTCGGAACCGGTAAGGCCGCCGAGGTCCCTGAGGCCATCCGCAAGGGCATCGAGGATGCCAAGAAGCACATGGTCAACGTGTCCCTGTCCGGCACTACTATCCCCCACGAGGTGATTGGTGAGTTCGGCGCCGGTCGCGTGCTGATGAAGCCCGCTGCCCCCGGTACCGGCGTTATTGCCGGCGGCCCGGTCCGTGCCGTTATGGAGGCTGTCGGAATTAAGGATATCCGTACTAAGTGCCTGCGCTCCAACAACCCGCAGAATGTGGTCTCCGCGACCTTCGAGGGCCTCAAGTCCCTGAAGAGCCCCGAGGAAGTGGCCCGTATCCGCGGCAAGAGCGTGGAAGAGATCGTGGGTTAAGGAGGGCGTTCACCATGGCTAATCTGAACATCAAGCTGGTCAAGAGCCTGAACGGCCGTATCGCCAAGCATCAGGCGACCGCCGAGGCCCTGGGCCTCCGTAAGATCGGCGATACCACCGTGCAGCCCGACAACGCGGCTACCCGCGGCAAGATCGCCCACATCGGGTACCTGCTCCAGGTCACCGAGGAAAACTAAAAGGAGGCGCGACACATGAATCTGCATGAACTTTCCCCCGCCGCCGGCTCCAACACCAAGGCATACCGCAAGGGCCGGGGCGCCGGCTCCGGCAATGGTAAGACCGGCGGCCGCGGCCAGAAGGGCCAGTGGGCCCGCTCCGGCGGCGGCGTCCGCGTGGGATTTGAGGGTGGCCAGATGCCTCTGAGCCGCCGTATCCCCAAGCGCGGTTTTAACAACATTTTTGCGAAACCCCTGGAGGCCATCAATGTCTCTGCCCTCGATAAGTTTGAGGACGGAGCTGTGGTCGATGCCAAGGCTCTGCTGGAGAAGGGTATCCTCTCCAAGTGCGAGTACGGCGTCAAGATCCTGGGCAACGGCCAGATTTCTAAGAAGCTGACCGTCCAGGCTTCCGCCTTCTCCGCCTCCGCTAAGGAAAAGATCGAAGCTGCGGGTGGTAAGGCGGAGGTGATCTGACATGATCCAGACGATCCGTAACGCATGGTCCGTCCCTGAGCTGCGGAAGAAGATCCTGTTCACCATCTTTGCCCTGCTTATCTTCCGTCTGGGTTCGGCTATCCCTGTTCCCTATATCAATTCCGAGCAGCTGGGATTCTATCTGGAGGCTCAGAGCGGTACGATTCTGGGCCTGATGAACGCCATGAGCGGCTCCGCCTTCTCTATGGCGACGGTCTTTGCCCTGTCCATCCAGCCCTATATCAACAGCTCCATTATCATCCAGCTGCTGACGGTGGCCATTCCTGCTTTGGAGCGGTTGGCTAAGGAGGGCGGCGAGGAGGGCCGGAAGAAGATCGCCTCTATCACCCGTTATACCACCGTGGCCATCGCACTGCTACAAGGTTTTGGTTATTACTCCCTGATCAACAGCTATGGTCTGGTCCAGGGCGGCAGCCTGAACGCTTTCTGGGTTGGAGCGGTCATCGTCCTCTCCTTTACCGCCGGCTCCGCCTTCCTGATGTGGCTGGGTGAGCAGATCACTGAGTTCGGCATTGGAAATGGTATCTCCATCATCCTGTTCGCCGGCATCGTGTCCCGCTTCCCCACCATGGTGACTGACAGCATAAAGGGTGTAACCATCTGGAACAGCGTCCAGGACGGCACTATGACCATGGATACGCTGACCGCGGCCGGCATGACCACTCAGCAGGCTGAGGCCCAGCTGAAACTGGCCCTGGCTCCTTGGATGATCCCGGTCATCGTTATCGGCCTGCTGGCTCTGGTGGTGTTCATCGTGTTCATCTCCAACGCCGAGCGCCGCCTGCCTGTCCAGTATGCCAAGCGGGTAGTTGGCCGGAAGATGTATGGCGGCCAGTCCACCCATATCCCCATGAAGGTGAATATGTCCGGCGTCATGCCTATCATCTTTGCCCAGTCCATCGCCTCCCTGCCCGCCACCATCGGCGCCTTTACCGGGGCTACCGTGGAGAGCGCTGGCTTTGGCGGAGCCATGATGCGGCTGTTCGACACCAGCAAACCCTTCTACTCCGTGCTGTATTTCTTCCTGATCGTTGGCTTCAGCTACTTCTACGCCAGCATGACCTTCAACCCCATTGAGGTGTCCAATAACCTGAAGAAGAACGGAGGCTTCATCCCCGGCATCCGGCCCGGTAAGCCAACTGCCGACTTCATCACCCGGGTGTTGTCCAAGATCACTATGTTTGGCGCTCTGTATCTGTCTGTCATTGCCATCGCCCCCATTATCACTGGAAATATCGTGGGCTATAGTTCTCTGGCGATCGGCGGCACCTCAGTCATCATCGTGGTGGGCGTGGCCCTGGAGACCGTCAAGCAGCTGGAAGCCCAGATGCTGATGCGGCATTACAAGGGTTTCCTTGAATAAGCGGGAGGTTGGAGATATGGGAATGAAGCTGATCCTGCTGGGCGCTCCGGGCGCCGGCAAAGGAACTCAGGCTGAGATCCTCAGCGCCAAGCTGGGAATCCCGACCATCTCCACCGGCAATATTCTGCGTGCCGCCATCAAGGAAGGCACATCCATCGGCTTAGAGGCCAAGTCCTATATGGATGCGGGCAAGCTGGTCCCCGATTCCGTTATCATCGGCATCGTTGCCCAGCGGTTGGAGCAGCCTGACTGCTCCGGGGGCTTCATCCTGGACGGAGTGCCCCGCACCATTGGCCAGGCCCAGGCTTTGGCCCAGGCAGGTGTGACCTTTGACCATGTGGTGTCCATCGAGATCTCCGATGGGGAGATCGAAGAACGCATGACCGGCCGCCGGGTCTGCCAGAACTGCGGCGCGCCCTACCATGTGAAGGCCAAGCCCCCTAAAGTGGAAGGTGTGTGCGACACCTGTGGCGGACCCCTGGTACAGCGGAAGGACGACAAGCCGGAGACTGTGCGCCACCGGCTGGAGGTCTACCACGCTGAGACCGAGCCCCTGAAGGGCTACTATGAGGAGAAGGGTATCCTGACCCCCGTAGATAATCAGTCTACCATTGAGGATACCACCAAAGCGATCATGGAGGCCCTGAGTATCTGATGGGTTTGGAAATGATTTCACTAAAATCTCCCCGAGAGATCGAGGCCATGCGCCGGGCTGGGCGCCTTACCGCCCAGGCCCGGGCTCTGGCTGGCTCTATGATCAGACCCGGAGTCACGACCCATGAGATCGATACAGCGGTCCGCCGCTTTATCGAGAGCCATGGGGCCAAGCCCTCCTTCCTGGGATACGGCGGTTTTCCCGGCTCCGCTTGTATCTCGGTGAACGAGGAGGTTATCCACGGCATCCCTGGGCCCCGAAAGCTGAAGGAGGGCGACATCGTCAGCGTAGATGTGGGCGCCTTTATCGGCGGCTTCCATGGTGACTGCGCCGCCACCTACCCATGCGGGCAGGTGAGCGACGAGGCCAAGCGCCTGATTCAGGTCACCCAGCAGAGCTTCTGGGAGGGCATGAAATTTGCCCGCCAGGGTTGCCGGGTCTCTGACATCGGCCACGCGGTCCAGGTGTATGTAGAGGCCAACGGCTTTTCCGTCGTCCGGGATTTTGTGGGACATGGCGTGGGCGCCAGACTCCATGAGCCCCCGGAGGTACGCAACTTCGGACCTGCCGGCCACGGTCCCCGGCTTCAGCCTGGCATGACCCTGGCGGTAGAGCCTATGGTATGCGCCGGAGACTGGCGGGTGAAGGTGCTGTCAGACAAATGGACCACCGTCTCTCTGGATGGGTCCCTGACAGCCCACTATGAGAACAGTATCCTGATCACAGAAGAGGGCCCTGAGATCCTGACCGTCACAGAGGATGGAGCCTATGTATGATTATACGGGCTGGATCGTAGAGGCCGCCGCTGGCCGGGACAAGGGCGGAGTGTTCTGTGTGGTGGGAGTGGACCAGGAGCGGTCCATGTTGCTGCTGGCCGATGGAAAGCGCCGTAAGGTCGCCAATCCCAAGGTCAAAAAGCTGGGCCATGTGCTCCCTCTCACTGATATGGAGCATCCATTTGACCACCCGACCATCCAAGGGCTGAAACGCGGGACACCGCTGTCCGACAGAGCATTGAGAAGGGCGCTGGCCGCCTTCAAGGAGGGAAACACGCTTGGCGAAAGATGATATGATCGAGCTGGAGGGAGTCGTTACCGAATCCCTGCCCAATACCACCTTCCATGTGGATATTGGAAACGGACACATCATCCTGGCACATATTTCGGGCAAGCTGCGCATGAATTTCATCCGTATCCTGCCCGGCGATAAGGTGACGGTCCAGATGTCGCCTTACGACCTCACCCGAGGCCGTATTACCTGGAGATCTAAGTAACTATCAACGACCGAATCGTCCAGCTTTCTCCGGAAGCCTTGCCTTCCGGGGTCCGCCCAGACTCCCGTCCCCCCGCGGGGACAAGCGGCCGCAAGGCCGCTCCCAAATGCGAGCCCAGCGAAGCGGGTCGCATTTGGAGAGGAGAAACAGCGGAGTGACTGAGCCCTCACACACGTGTGGGGGCGAAGGATACGGAGCTTGTTTCGACGAGGAGGGGCCATCAAGGCATTCATAGGAGGTTTTAACAATGAAAGTCAGACCGTCCGTGAAGCCCATGTGCGAGAAGTGCAAAGTCATTAAGCGCAAGGGCAAAGTCATGGTTATTTGCGAAAACCCCAAGCATAAGCAAAGACAAGGTTAATTGGAGGTGCTGTAAAAAATGGCTCGTATTGCCGGTATTGACCTGCCGAGAGAGAAAAGAATCGAGATCGGCCTCACTTATATCTACGGCATTGGGCGCACCAGCGCCAACAAGATCCTGGCCCAGGCCGGGATTAACCCCGATACCCGTGTGAAGGACCTCACCGAGGAGGATGAGGCCAAGCTGCGCGAGGTTATCGGTCATGAGTATACGGTCGAGGGCGACCTGCGCCGCAACGTGGCGATGGACATTAAGCGGCTGACTGAAATCGGCTGCTACCGGGGCATCCGCCACCGCAAGGGGCTGCCTGTCCGCGGCCAGCGTTCCAAGACCAACGCCCGTACCCGTAAGGGTCCCAAGCGTACCGTAGCCAATAAGAAGAAGTAAGGGAGGGATATACAATGGCTGCTAATACCAAGGGTAAGAAAGTGGTGCGTAAGCGCCGCGAGCGCAAGATCGTGGAGAAGGGCCAGGTGCATATCCGCTCCTCCTTCAACAATACCATGGTCACCGTCACTGACGCGCAGGGCAACGCCCTGTCCTGGGCCTCCTCCGGCGGTCTGGGTTTCCGTGGATCCCGTAAGTCCACCCCCTTCGCCGCTCAGACTGCCGCCGAAACGGCTGCAAAGGCTGCGATGGAATACGGCCTGAAATCCGTCGAGGTCTTCGTGAAGGGCCCCGGCGCCGGCCGTGAGGCCGCTATCCGCGCGCTGCAGGCCGTGGGCCTGGAGGTCACCATGATCAAGGATGTGACCCCGGTTCCCCATAACGGCTGCCGCCCGCCCAAGCGCCGCCGCGTCTGATCAGAGAAGGAGGTTATGACACATGGCTAGAAATATGCAGCCCATCGCTAAACGGTGCAAGGCTCTGAACCTGTCCCCTGCCGCTATGGGCTATGCCAAAAAGACTACCAATCGCAATCCCGGCGGGAATATGCGGAAGAAGAAGTCCGAGTATGCCCTGCAGCTGACCGAGAAGCAGAAGGTCAAGTTTGTCTACGGCATTATGGAAAAACAGTTCCATATGTACTATGAGAAGGCCTCTCGTATGCAGGGTAAGACCGGTGAGAACCTGCTGACCCTCATTGAGCGCCGTCTGGACAACGTGGTGTACCGTCTTGGCTTTGCTAAGACCCGCCGCGAGGCCCGCCAGCTGACTACCCATGGCCACTTCACTGTCAACGGCCAGCGGGTGGACATCCCCTCCTACCTGGTGAAGGTGGGCGACGTGATCGAGGTTCGGGAGAAGAGCCGCTCCTCCGTCAAGTTTAAGGGCCTGCTGGGTGAGGATGCCCCTATGGTCACTCTGCCCAAGTGGCTGACCCGTGACAAGAATACCCTCCAGGGTACTGTCGCTGCCATGCCCGCCCGGGACGACATCGACTTCCCCGTGGAAGAACACCTCATCGTCGAGCTGTATTCTAAGTAATCTATTTTTGCGGGTCTCTCCAGACGAGCTGGAGAGACCTGGCAAAAGACCAGACTTAGACAACCCTCAGATATTGGTGAGCTGAATCAGGCGGTGGCAAGTACACCGCCGAGAAAAGGAGGGTATCCTAGCATATGGTAGAAATCGAAAAGCCCCGCATCGAATGTGTGGAGAATCCCGGCGACGCCTCCTACGGCAAGTACGTTGTGGAACCCCTTGAGCGGGGTTATGGCACCACCTTGGGCAACTCCCTGCGTCGGATCCTGCTGTCCTCTCTGCCTGGTACCGCGGTGACCTCCATCAAGATCGCCGGTGTCCAGCACGAGTTTACCACTATCCCCGGCATCAAGGAGGACGTGACCGAGATCGTCCTGAACGTGAAGGGGATCATCGCCAAGCTGTACTGCGAGGGAGTGAAAACCGTCCACATCGAGGCCGCCGGGGAGTGCAAGGTCACTGCCGGTGACATCAAAGCGGACGCTGATGTGGAGATCCTGAATCCTGATCTCCATATCGCAACCCTGGGACCTGACGCCACCCTGTCGATGGAACTGACCCTGGCCCACGGCCGTGGCTATGTTTCCGCCGACAAGAACAAGCCGGCCCAGTCCATTATCGGCACCATCCCCGTAGACTCCATCTATACCCCCGTCCGTAAGGTCAATTACACCGTGGAGAACACCCGTGTGGGCGATGCCACGGACTATGACAAGCTGACGCTGGAGGTGTGGACCAACGGCACCATCGATGCTCGGGACGCTGTTTCCCTGGGGGCGCGCATCCTGTGCGACCACTTCACGCTGTTCACCGACCTGTCCGAGACCATGGGTAACAAGTCTACGGTGGTGGAGAAGGCGGAGACCCAGCGGGATAAGGTGATGGAGATGACCATCGATGACATGGATCTGTCTGTCCGCTCCTATAACTGCTTGAAGCGGGCCAACATCAATACGGTGGAGGACCTGATCTCCAAGACAGAGGAAGAGATGATGAAGGTTCGGAACCTGGGCCGTAAGTCCCTGGAAGAGGTTATTAACAAGCTGGCGATGATGGGCCTGTCCTTGGCCAGCGAGGAAAATAACTAAGAAGCGCCGAATCCTCAGACAAAAGAAGGAGTATCGTACTTCGCGATACTTCAAAGGACAGCCCGGAAGTAAGTAACGTTCCTGTCCGGGTGCGGGGTTCCTGTCCCCTCAGCGGGGTGTCCCGGCCCTAGTGGCCGAATGAACGAATTTATGGAGATCTCGCCACGCGAGGTCGGAGGAGTGTTTCTCATGTCTCAGAAGAACCGCAAGCTGGGCCGCACCAGCGATCAGCGCCGCGCTATGCTGCGCGCCATGGTCACCTACCTGCTGGAGAACGGCCAGATCAAGACCACTGTCACCCGTGCCAAGGAAGTGGCTCCCGTGGCCGAGAAGATGATCACCCTGGCCAAGGACAACACCCTGGCCTCCTACCGCCAGGCCCTGTCCTACATCACGAAGGAGGATGTGGCCAACAAGCTGTTTAAGGAGATCGGCCCCAAGTATGCCGAGCGTAACGGTGGTTACACCCGCGTCGTCCGCATCGGCCCCCGCCGCGGCGACGCCGCCGAGATGGCGATTATCCAGCTGGTGTGATAGACATTTGCAAGCCCCCTGGCATATGCCAGGGGGCTTTTGCGTCGACGGCGGCGGAAAACCAGGCGGGCGCATCCGGCGGGGAAAAGCAGCCAGCCCCCTTTTTTTGACCCGCGCTATCTGCTATAATAGAAAAAAACGTGCCAAAGGAGCGCCTTCCTATGAAAATCATTGATGCCCACCTCCATCTCTTTCCACCCGATGAGCGAACTAACGCCATGGCCCAGGGAGTGGGACATATCAACTCGGTGGACCACCTGCGGGATGTCTATGGGGAACTGGAGATGGTACATGGAGTGGTCATGGGCAACCGGAGCTTGGACCCGGTCTACCATGCCTATCCGGCTGATCTGTTCCACTACTGTATCGGGCTGGACAGCTCCCTGCTGGAGGGTGGAAAGCGGCTCATCCCGGATCTGGCTGACCGTGTGGAGGAGAACTTGAAGCGGGATAACTGCTGCGGGGTGAAGCTCTATCCGGGCTATAATAAGGTCTGGCTCACCGACCCTGTCTATGAGCCTGTCTACGCCCTGGCGGCCCGCTATGACAAGCCTGTGGCCGTCCATATGGGGCTGACCTCGTTTTCCCGGGCCCATCTGAAATACTGCCACCCCCTCGCCCTGGATGAAGCCGCCGCCGACCATCCAAAGACCCGGTTTGTCATGTGCCACTTTGGGAACCCTTTTTTAGAGGCGGCCGCAGCGGTGGTGGAGAAGAACCGGAACGTATCCGCGGACCTGTCCGGTCTGTTGGAGGGGCGGGTGAATCTGACGCACTATTTTCAGGAGCAGGCAGGCTATGTATCCCTTCTCCGGACCTGGCTTACCGCTATCCTCCAGTGGGATGATATTATGTATGGTACGGATTGGCCTATCGTCAATTTGGAGGAGTATATTCGCTTCATTCAGGGGATTGTACCAGAGGAGCATTGGGAAAAGGTGTTTTTCCATAACGCAAACCGGATCTATGGACTTGGTCTGTGACCAGGTATAAGAGAGGGCGGAACCCCCTGGAAGGGGGCCCGCCCTCTTTTGAAGATAATAATCCTGTAATTTCCAAAAAATGTATGAAACCGTCCCACTCCGGGGCGGTTTTTTGTGTTAGATAGAAGGGGTCACGCTGCGGCTCCGGCCCGACTGACCGGCAGAGGGGCGCATGCAGGGCATCACAACTAGGCGTGCCGTATTTTACAGGCCCCTTCAGACAATCCTGTCAAAGTGTATAAAAAAGGCGTACCCCGCAAAAGCCACACCCTTAACCTTACTCATTAAAGGAGGAACCATCATGTCAACCAACAAGACCCAACACTACCAGCTTAACCAATGGGAGGCGGAGGATAAGGTGCTCCGCACAGAGTTCAATGAGGACAATCAGAAGATAGACCAGGCGCTCCAGGAAAAGGCGGACCAGGAGGCGCTGACCGCCCTTCAAAGCCTAGTGTCTCAAAAGGCGGACAGTACCGACCTGGAGGAGATGCGGAGCAATTTAGTACAGATCGCGGCGGGGGCTTATACGGGGGACGGAGCGGCCAGCCGGCTGATCTCCCTTCCATTCTCACCTAAGGCGGTCTATCTGTGTGACAAGCAGGGCAGGACCTACGCCAGCGGCGCCAATCTGGCTGCTTACTATTACGGAGGACTGGCGGTAACTGGGAATCCGGCAACCGCTGGAGAGACCGCTTTGGTCACCTTGGAGGCGGGGGGCTTCCGGGTGGTACACAAAAGTTCGAACGGCGATTACTATGCCTCGAATGAAAAAAATACTGTATTTCACTATTTGGCCTTGGGATAAGAGGAAAAGCACCCCCGGAAATACCGGGGGTGCTTTCAGTTTAGGTGTCCAATCGCTCTAGAGTTCTAAAGAATAGAATTCTTAGGCCTCAGGAACGGTCATGGAGCCGGTGAAGAACTCGATATCACCGATGGTCTTGTTGCTCAGAGTCAGGGTGACACGGATCTTATCGCCGGAGGACAGCAGGTCGCTGCTGAAGTTGATGCCGTTGGAGTCAGCGACAACAGACTTCTCAGCGGTGAAGACCTCTTCCACAGTCTCCAGCTCATCCCAGCCCTTGTTGTAGAGCTCGATCTTGGCGGACAGGGTGACATCGCCCAGATTCTCGTAGTTCTCGCCGCCCTTCTGGACCTTGACATTCTTCAGAGTGAACTCGCCATTCTTATCAACGGTGAGCTCAATCTTCTTGCTAGCGAGAGAAACGACCTCGTAATCGCCGTTGTTGTTGTCGTCCTTATCAATCACGGTGTCCTCGTCGGGCACGATGACCAGAACGACCTCGGCCATAGGAGTATCGTCGCCGTCATCCTCAACGGTGACCACGAACACGCCGGTCAGGCCTTCCGCGTCGGTCTCGATGTCGCTGACACCGCCCACATAGACGGAGTCCACGTCGGTGTTGTCCTTCTTCAGCTCCACGACCACGAAGGTGGTGTCGTTGTTATAGCTGAAGTCAGACTGGCTGCCAGCGGTCAGGTTGCCCTTGCCGCTATTCAGGGACAGGATGTCCTTCTTGGCGTAGGTGGCATAGGACTCAAAGGCCTCCAGAGCGCCGCTCTCGTAGTCGCCCTTCTTGTCGGCAGTGGCGTCCACGACCAGCTTTACCTCGGTGGCGTGATCGTCGTTGTCACGCTTGGTGACCTGGTACAGGCCCTTGGTGACAATGTCGTCCTTAGCGGAGCTGCTGGAAACAATGAAGCCGCCCTCGACCTTCTCGCCGTTGATGTAGGCGCTGTTGTACTGGTACAGCTTGTCGCCGTTGTCGTTGACGACCTCAGGATCGGTGCCGCTGATGAAGACGAAGTCGTCGTCCTCGGCGGAGGAGCCGCTGGAGCTGGACATGAACAGGATGGTGATCACGCCGTCATCCTTCACAGCGGCGCCCACGATGTCCTCCTGGCTGGAGACGTTCTTATAGCCAGTCCACACCTTGTCGTCGTCGGTGTTGATGAACACGGTGTCGCTGTCAGCGGTGCCGATACGGTCGCTGCCACGATACACGGAGGCGTTGTCGCGCTCCACCTTGCCCTTACCATTGGAGGCATCAAACAGGATCTGCTCGAAGTTAGCATAAGAGGCGGATTCCAGGTCGTACTCGCTGCCGCTCTGGTTCCACTTGTAGATGTGGCCGACAGTGGGGACGCGCTTGCTGGAATCGCTGGTGAAGTAGGCGTCGACACCGTCAATTTCGTCGATGTCGATCTTCTCCTCAGTGCCGTCAGCGAAGACGACCTTGGCGGACACGTCGCCATAGGCGGAGTCAACGCCAGTGACGAACAGGTAGTCGTCCACGGAGTCCTCAGCGCCCTCGATGGCCACGGCGTTGCCGTAGGTATCCAGGTACAGAACGACCTCGTTGTCGATGTCAGGGTTGGTGAAGTTGTCACCGTCGTCCAGGTTGACCAGGCCCTTAGCGGAATTGATCACGGTGGTGCAGTAAGCGCGGTTGTAGTTGTAGGTGGTGCCGTCCAGCTTCACATAGTCGTTGTCCTTGACGGAGCTGACGGTGCCCTCAACGATCTCGGCCTTGGCCATGGACTGAATCTCAGTTCCGCCGATGGTCAGGACCACGATGTCCTCCTTGGAGAACTTCTGATCGGTGTCAAACTCGTTCTCGGCCTTGGAGGGCTTATCGCTCTTGTAGGAAATGGTCACGGTGTAGTCGTCGCCATTGTCCTCCACCTTGGTGACCTCAGCCACGAAGGTGTCGATGATGGTCACAACGACATCTTCCTCAGTGGAGTCCACATACAGCTCGGTCAGCACGCCGTTGCCAGTCTCCTGCCAACGCTCGCTGCTGGTCTTGCCATAGTCCAGAACGTCCTTGCCGTTTACGCGGTCCATGTCCTCAACGATCTCGCCGTTGCGGTACACAGTCCACTTGTAGTTGTCATAGGCGGCGGAACCAGCGGCAGTGTACAGGTCCTTCTCGCTGACCTTGCCAGTCCAGGTCTGGTCGGCAGAGTCGGAGTAGGTGCCGATGGTAGAGCTCTTGTAGCTCCAGGTGGTGGCGGGGCGGCCGAAATCGTCGGTCTCGTCCTTGCACTCCAGGTCGCCGTCATACAGGTCCTCGCCCAGCTCCTTGGTGTAGCCGGAAACGTTGGACATGCTCAGGCCGGTGCGGTCGTCAATGGCCTTGTACATCTTGTCATTGCTGACCAGCTGATAGTACTTGACGCTGCCGCCGCTGACGGACACGCCGTTGCCATTGACATTGATGGTGTCGTTGTCAGCCTCAACCTGATAGGACTTCAGGGTGTTCAGAGCCAGCTGGGCAACATCGTTGCGGGTCATGGGGGCCACAGCGGTGGCGTTCACGTCCTTGTACAGGTCGATCTTGTTGGCCTCGCGGATGGTGGCCATCTGCCAGTCCTCGCCGAAATCGGACTGATACTGGAAGTAGCCCAGGGCCTTCATCATCATCAGAGCGGCCTGAGCGGCGGTGACGGAGTCGCTGCCGCCAAAGGTCTTGGCGTCGTAGCCGGAAATGATGCCGTGGGTGTAGCAGGCGGCCACATAGGGTTCAGCCCAGGAAGGCACGTCGGTAAAGGGAGCGGTGCCAGCGTAGTTGGACACCTTGTAGTCCAGCATGTTGGACATGATGACGGCCATCTCGTTGCGGGTGACGTTGGCGTCGGGGTTGAACTTGCCGTTCTCGTCGCCGGTCATGACACCGACTTTCTGGAGAACTTCGATGGCTTCCACGTTGTTTTCGGAAGACACATCGACGTAGCTCGCGCCGGAACCGACTACCATCAGGCCCATGACCATGACGGAAGCCAGAGCCAGGCTAAGAGCCCGCTTCAGGTTTCTCATTCGGGATTCCTCCTTAAATTTTTTCGGGGTGATTTCTTGAAAATCCCCCGCATTTTTGAGGTTTTGAGGACTTTAAGGGACACTTAGCCCTGTATAACGCCCCTTGCACAGCAAAAAAGGTGAGGAAAACCCGCTAAGAGTAAATAAAAAAGGGCACTTTTCCAAAGAAAAAGTACCCTTGGTAGACATCTGGTAGACACCCAGAAAATGGAAAAGCGGGAAAGCCACGTTTCCCAGCGCTTTCCCGCTTTTTTTGGTAGACATTTGGTAGACAAGATCACAAACTTACATCTTGATATGCCGCTTGAATAGAGACGAGCCGCTGGCGGTATAAATCCACAGCCTCCTGGGGGGCCACCAGCTCGATACCGTCTAAGGCAAAAAGCCAGCCTAAAAACTGGGGGCTCATGACTAGAGAGAGGGTGACCCGAAAGTGGGACTCCCCGTCAGGGACCAGAATGATGTCCTGTCCGAAGCGGTCCCAGACCACGCCGGCCATAGATTGGCGGCCCCGAAGGGTAACTGTCATCTCTTTGCCGGAATACATGGCAAAGTGCTTCTGGCCGTAGGAGGCCACCTGAAAGTTGGGATACTGCTCCTGGCCGGAGCGAGGAAGATTGGTGACTACGATATCTGCCATCTTGTCCACCCGGTAGTGGCGCATTTCCTGATTGACATGATCAAAGGCTACCAGGTAGTAGTTCTCGTTGTCCCAGATCAGGCCATAAGGGGAGACAGTATACCGCTTGCCGTCCCGGCGAAAGACCTTCTGGCGAGAAATGTCGTAGTCGAAATATTTGAAGGTGATGGCCTTCTGCGCGGACAGCGCCCCATGGAGCCTGTCTACATTATAATAGATGCTCTCGTTCATCACCTTGATCCGCCCGCTGACATAGACCTGGCGTTGGAGCTGCCGGGCCTGGTGGATGCTAGCCAGCCCCTCTAGCTTGCGAATCAGGGCGTCGCTCTTTTTCTGGGTGATAAAACGGGAGGACTGCACTGCGTCCATGAGCAGCTTCAGCTCTGGCAGCTCAAACTCTCGGGAACCGATGAACCAGCCTGGTGAACGGCCCTTGCGGCTCTGAACATCCAGGCCGAACAAGGAGAGTGTCTCAAGGTCGTCATAGATACTCTTTCGCTCCGCTTTGATGTCCCGCTTGGCCAGCTCCTGAATCATCTCAGGGACGGTGATGGGGTGATCCTCGTCCGTCTGCTCCAGCAGAATCTTGGACAGATAGAGCAGCTTGGATTTTTGATTGGCGCTTTTTGCCACAGGGCATCTCTCCTTTCTCGACTCAAGGATAGCAGAGCCTATGTCCGATAAATAGGACTTTATTGCCAGTGGGCCCAGACGTCGGGACAGTAGCCCACGGTGGCCTGCCTGCCATTCCTGACGATTGGGGTGCGGAGCAAAGTCGGGTCCTGGTAGAGCTTCTCCAGTTTAGCTTGGTCGGAGGCCAGATAGGACAGCAGCGCCGCGTCCGGGTGGCCCGTGTCTACCATGGTGGCTAGTCCCACGGCGTTTTTCACGCTGGTCAGCTCCCCCAGGCTCATGCCATACTTTTTTACGTCCACAGCCTGAAATTTGATGCGCCGTTCCTTAAACCATCGCTCCGCCTTTTTGGTGTCGAAGCACTTGCTTTTTCCAAAAATCTGAATATTCATCCTATATCCCCCACAAAGATAAAACGAGGGCCAGAATACCCGTCCCGCGTTATCCACTCGCTCCACATAACGGCCGGCCGGACCCACAGTCCGCCCTCCCCGTATAAGGCCCGGTAGACCACCATAGCCTCCCCGGTCTCCGAGTGCGTGGCGGAACCGAGCACCTGGTATTCACTCCCTTTAAAATGGCGGTAGCGCCCCGGCTTGATGTCCATATCCAGTCCCTCCTGTTTTTCCAAAGTATATCATATTCAATTGAACTGGACAAGCTGCCGGTTGGCATGAAAGGCAACCGGCCGGACCATACTAACCGTTACTAACAAAGGAAAGGACGGTAGCGGTCCATGAAAGCAGTTATTATGGCCGGCGGGGAAGGCACCCGGTTGCGGCCCCTATCCCTTGGTGTCCCAAAGCCCATGACTCCCCTGTTCGGGCGGCCGGTAATGGAGCACATCATCACCCTGTTAAAGCGCCACCACATCACCGATATCTGTGTCACTCTGTGCTACAAACCCCAGGCAGTGATGGACTACTTTGGCAGTGGGGAACAGCTGGGCATCCAGCTGACCTATTTTGTAGAGGAGGAGCCTCTGGGGACCGCCGGAAGTGTTAGAAACTGCCTGTCCCACCTGGGGCGGGAGGACTTCCTGGTCATCAGCGGGGACTGTGTCTGCGACCTGGACCTGACTGAAGCCATCCAGGCGCATCAGGAGCGGGAGAGTTGCGCTACTCTGGTCCTCTACGCCCACCCCAAGCCTCTGGAGTACGGTCTGGTCCTCACCGACGAGCAGGGGCGTGTACAGCGGTTTGTGGAAAAACCCTCCTGGGGCCAGGTGGTTACCAACATGGTAAATACAGGCATCTATATCCTATCCCCACGGGCTATGGAGCTGGTGCCCCAGCAGGGCCCCTTTGACTTTGGCAAGGACCTGTTCCCTACCCTGCTGGAACAGAGGATGCCTCTGTACGGCTGTCCACTGGAGGGCTACTGGTGCGATATGGGGGACTGCGGAGCCTATCTTAAGTGTGTTCAGGACGCCCTGGATGGACGGGTAACAATGGACCTGAATATTCCCCAGCGGAGCGACGGGATCTGGTCCGCCCAATCTCTTCCCCAAGGGATCACGCTGACGCCTCCCTGCTGGATCGACCGGGATGTGGAACTGGAACCAGGCGCCATTGTAGGCCCCTATGCGGTAATCAGCAGAGAGTGCCGGGTGGGAGAACGGGCGGTGGTCCAGCGGTCCGTCCTGCTGGAAGGAACCGCCGTAGACTCTAGGGCCTCACTGGACGGCGCCATTTTATGCCCCGGCTCTGCCGCTCAGAAGAAGTCTATTTTGAAGGATGGAGCTGTGCTGGGGGACAACGCCCTGGCGGAGGAGGGGGCCATCCTGTTGGAGCGGGTGCGTCTGTGGCCTGGGCAGACAGCCCCCGCTGGCTGTCGGCTGGCCCGATCTATCACCAGCGGCAGCCAGAAGGGAGTGCACCGCTTCGGGGATGGTGGGGTGATCCGGGGCGTGCTGGGCGAGGATCTGGGGCCAGACGCCCTGCTGGGGATCGGCAGCGTCCTGGGTGTGGAGGGCCAGGTTGGACTAGGATGTTCCAATACTCCCGGAGCCAGAATGCTGGCCCGGGCGG